>WNFZ01000022.1_pt2 | contig 138292 bp, 140 predicted proteins | sample 5400081 | NCBI WGS metagenome assembly WNFZ01 (sample SAMN13153365, study PRJNA577476) | soil metagenome | isolation source: 80 cm soil or saprolite under grassland replicate 1 | place: USA:California | collected 2016-06-15
CGGGTCCGGGTCGGCCCGTCCGGGTTGCGGTGCGGCTCGGGTCCGGGTCGGCCCGTCCGGGTTGCGGTGCGGCTCGGGTCCGGGTCGGCCCGTCCGGGTTGCGGTGCGCCTCAGGTCCGGGTCGGCCCGTCCGGTCGCGGGCACCTCGGGTTGCGGGCGCCTCGGGTACGGGCGGTCAGTTCGGGTTGTAGGGCGTGTACCTCAGGTCGGGGGCCGGCGTGGACGTGAGCGAGCGCAGCATCGAGGTCTCGCGGGCCAGCAGCGCTCGCTCCGCGGCCAGCCGGCTTGCCGCGTCAGGCTCGGCGAGCAGTACCTGCTTCTCGCTCAGGTCGATGATCATCGAAACGGCTACCAGGTAGGAAAGCGCGACCGGCTCGTCCGGCAGGTTCGGGATGCTGACCTGGGTTGCGCCGTGCACGGCAAGGGCGCTGAGATAGCCGCGGAACGCGGCCTGCACGGCGCGGGCTGCCCGCTCGGCGGCCGCCTCGTCGCCGGTGTCCTCGCGCAGCAGGTCCACGCCGGCCTGCAGGTAGGGCTTCGAGTGGTCAAGCTCGCCCAGCCGGAACCGCTGGGTGCCCGCGGTGACCAGGTCGAACCGGCCGTCGTCGTGCTGGGTGACCTGGCGCAGGGTCGCGGTGCAGCCGATCTGATAGAGCCCGGAAATGCCGTTGGTACCGGTCTCGCGGCCCTCGCGGATCGCCACGACGCCGAAACGCCGCGGCCCCGGTCCTGCCAGCAGGTCGCGGACGAGCTGCCGGTACCGCTCCTCGAAGATGTGCAAGGGCAGCAGCAGGCCGGGGAAGAGCACGGTGCCTAACGGGAAAAGCGGCAGCGACTCGCTCATGGTGCGACACTATGCCGGGTGCTGCCGGGCGGCGAATCGCCGAGCGCACGGGCCCAGCCGAGCGCACGCGCCTGCCGGGTGAGCGGCGCCAGCCCGCCGACGCCGGGCGGCGGACCGGCGCCGGCGGACAGCCGCGGGGCCAGGCAACAGACGGCCAGGTTCCAGCGGTCAGGAATGCGCCTGCCGGTAATGCGCGGCCAGCACGTCGCTGCCGAAGTCGCTGCGCGGGCGGCGCAGCACGGTGTGCGCGTGGTTGCCGTCGCTTGTGGTGTTGTCGTATTCGATCAGCAGGTCGTCGCCTTGCACCCGGTAGTAGTGGCGCTGACCCGGGGACGTCGGGCCCTCCCAGGCGAAATGCAGCTCGCCGGCGTTCACCCGGGCGGCCTCGCGGGCGGCCAGGTCGGCGGGCAGCCGGCCGAGGTAGAGCGCGACAAGCTGGCCGAGCACCGCCCGTGGTGTCGGCCCGAGCAGGCTGGCGGCGATGCCGGGCGGCTCGATGTTCGCCGCGGCATCGGGCCTGGTGCCGGTGCGGATGTCGGCGGGTGCCCGGCCGGACACCACCGCGATCGCTCGTCCGGCCGGGCCGAGCGCGTCCAGCAGCGCGCGGGCCATGTCTTCCTCCGGCGCGAGCGGCCGGGATACCGGCCGGCCCGCGTAGCTGACGCAGGCCGGGTTCGCCCCGAGGAAGACCGGGGCGGGGGAGATCTCCTGGCCGGCCACGGTCATCGTCACGGACAGGTGATGGCCCTCGAACCGCCACGACCACGGCTGGTGGCCGGCCCGGTCGCCGAAGACCGTGACCCAGTAGTCACCGCTGTGCCTGCCGTGGCGCCAGCCCTCGCGCCGGTCGAGCACTTCCTCCAGGGCGATGATCGTCATGGCCTGCGCGTAGGCGGGCTCGCTCAGCGCCGTGGCCAGCAGCCGGTGCGCGGTCTTCCGGCTGGCGCTGCCCATCTCCGCGATGCAGGCCCCGGGCCTTGGCCTCGGCCGGTATTCCAGCCACCGGCGCGCGGCGTCGTCGTCGAACGGCCTGGCGGCGAGCTTGCGCTGCCCGTCGTCGAGTGACTCCAGCAGGGTGATCGCGGCCGTGCGCATCTGGCCCGGCAGGGAATCGGCAGCCATGCACCCGGTATATCAGCGCGCGCCGGCTAGAGGGGCAGGCCGGCCTCCAGGTGCGCCAGCGCGGCGTCGATCTGCGCGAACATGTCGGCCGGGCCCTGGCCGGGCCGCCGGACCGTAGCCGCCATGATCACGCCGACGATGGCGCCTGCCACATTGCGCGCGGCGAAGTCATCGGGGTCCCGGCCGGCCCGGGTGGCCAGCGCGCACGCCACCACGTCGATGGTCCGGGTGAACTCGTCGACGGCCCGGGCCCTGACCTCGGGCACCGACATGCTCAGCTCGACGGTCTCGCCCAGCCGGGCGAGGTCCTCGGGGCTGAGTATGGCCAGCATCGACTTGGTGGCTGCGCGCATTGCGGCGATCGGGCCAAGTTCGGCCGGCTGCGCCTCCAGCGCCTCGAGCGTGACGACGTCCAGGTCGTCCTGCAGGACGACATCCTCCTTGGTGGGGAAGTAGCGGAAGAACGTCGCCGGGGAGACCTCGGCCGCCGCCGCGATCTGCTCGACCGTGGTGGCCGAGTAGCCTCGCTCGCGGAACAGGCGCAGCGCGTGCTCCCTGATGGCCGCGCGGGTCTTGGCCTTCTTCCGCTCGCGCAGCCCCGCTGGCTTGACCGCGTCGGCCACCTCGCTCATGCTCATCATTCTGCCCGTGCGGAGTCGCGTGACCCATCCGGTGCGCCGTCGGCGGGCACCGGGCCGCCCGGTTGCCCGTCCGCGGCGGCCGCCGTCGCGGCCGCGCCCATGCCTGCGATGCCGGTACCAGCCGCACCCGCGGTGGCCGTCGGCGCCGCCCGGGGCAGGAACATCAGTCCGAGCAGGGCGGAGGCCAGGGCGATGGCGGCGCAGACCCACAGCATGACGTCCATGCCGTGGACGTAGGCGACGCCGACGGCGTGCAGCAGGGGCGCGGAGCCCGCCGCGTGCGCCACGGCCACGCCGCCGGCCACGCTGCTGCGGGCGGCGGCCGCCGCGGCGGCGGGAAGCCCGGTGACCCGGATCCCGCCCCGGTAGACCGAATTGAGGACGGTTCCCAGCACGGCCACCCCGATCGCGGCCCCGACCTGGCGAAGCGCGGTGATTAGGGCCGAACCCGACCCGCTCCGCTCGGGCGAGAGCGCGCCGAGAGCCGCGTTCAGCGCGGTGGGCATCGCGATGCCCAGGCCGAGGCCGGCGATCGCGAACCAGGTCGCGCCGAAGGTGGTGCCGCTGGTCACGGTGGTGCCCGCGCCGACCGCCAGCGCGGCCGCCATCACCGCGAACCCGGCGGCGACCAGGACCTTGGCGCTGGCCAGCGGCTGGCCGGCCGGGCCGCCGGCGGGGGCCTTGGCCGGGCGCTGCAGGCCCTGCCCGACGGCAAGGCCGAGGGCCAGGCCGCCGATCAGCGGCAGCAGCCGCAGCCCGCTGTTCAGCGAGTCGAGCCCGCGGACGTCGCGGAAGTACTGCGGTACCCCGAACAAGATCCCGAACAGCGCGAACGACACCATCGTGGACAGCGCGGTCCCCCAGGTGAAGCTGGCCGACCGGAACAACGTCAGGTCGACGAGCGGCTGGCCGTTCGGGCGCCTGGCGACCCGGCGCTCCCAGAGCACGAACCCGGCAATCAGCACGGCGCCGGCCGACATGGTGGCGATCCCACTGGCGTCGCTCCATCCGTTCTGCCCGGCCCTGATGACACCGTAGGTCAGTGCGGTCAGCCCGGCGCTGGAGATCAGCACCCCGGGCGCGTCCAGCCGGAGACGGCGCTGGCTTCGCGATTCCGGCATCAGCATCGCGACCGCGATCAGCGCGATCACCACTACCGGAACATTGATCAGGAATACCGAGCCCCACCAGAAATGGTCAAGGAGCCAGCCGCCCAGGATCGGCCCGATCGGGTAGCCGATGAACGTCGCGCCGCCCACGGCGGCGATGGCCCGCGGCCTCTCCTCGGCGGTGAACAGCACCGGCAGCACGGCAAGCGACAGCGGCAGGATGACGGCGGCGGCCAGGCCGAGTACCACCCTGGCCGCGATGAGCTCGCCGGACGAGTTCGCGTAGGCGCAGGCCAGCGAGGCCACGCCGAACAAGGCCAGCGCCCCGGTCAGCAGCTTCTTGCGGCCGAACCGGTCACCGAGCAGGCCGGCCGGCAGCAGCGCCGCCGCGAGCACCAGGGCATAGGCGTCGATGAACCACTGCAGGTCACTCGTTGACGCCTGCAGCTCGTCGGCCAGCGTGGGCAGCGCGAGATTGAGGACCGTCAGGTCGAGCCCGACGACGAGCACGCTCAGCGACAGCGCGCTGAGTGCCCACCACCGGCGGTTCTCCGGGTTCCTGATCATGGTAGTCACCTTCTTTCAACAGCTGCTCGTAATTGGATGTTAGAAGTATTTGAGAGCTACTGTCAAGAAATATTGAGCCGCAAACCTGGCTGGGACCGGCGGGCAAACCGCCGGGCCGGCCGACCGGGCGGGACCGAGCCCTGCCGATCCGCCCAGCGCGGCCGAAAAACCGCCCCCGCGGGAGGATTTCACTGGCAGAGAGCGGTTTACTAGAGGAGACGGATCCGTCCGGAAGGAGTCTTGCCGTGTCCCGCGTACGTCGGGTGTTCGCAGGCGTCGACGGGTCGCCGGGCAGCCTGCAGGCGCTCAGGTACGCGGCTGGCCTGGCGCGGCTGCATGACTCACCGCTGATTCCGGTCCTTGCCTGGACCCCTCCGGGCGGCGACCTCGCCGACCGCGGCGCCCCGTCCATCTACTTGCGCCAGGTCTGGAAGGAAGCAGCGGGGCAGCGGCTGCGGCATGCCCTTGACCTAGCCTTCGGCGGGATTCCCGCAGACGTGCTTGTCGAGCCGCTGGTGGTGCGCGGTGACGCTGGCTGCGTGCTGGTCAAGATCGCGAACGCCGAGGATGACCTGATCGTGGTCGGCGCCGGCCGCCGGGGAGTGCTCGGCCGCATCGCGGCCTGCCGGGTCAGCCGGTACTGCCTGGCGCACGCGACCTGCCCGGTTGTCGCCGTCCCTCCGTCAGCGCTGGCCCAGATGGGCCGTGGGCTGCGGGGCTGGGCGTTCCGGCACCGTCACGTCAGGCTAGACGAGGTGAGCCTGCCGGCCGCTGGCAGCTAGCTCGCCGGGCGGGCAGTTAGCCGACGCCGGCGGAACTGCGAGACAATCGTCTCTCCAGGCCACGTCAGGCCACGTCAGGGAGGTCGCCGTGCCACAGCCAGCAGGCCAGGAACTTGACGCCATCAGGGCCCGCCGCGAGGAGTTGCGTCGCCGGTATCTGCGCCCGGAAGGCGAGCGTCCGCACAGCACCGTGCGCGGCGTGCACCACCTCGCGCTGATCTGCCGCGATACCGAGGAGACCATACGCTTCTACCAGGAGTTCCTCGGGTTCCCGCTGGTGGAGCTGGTGGAGAACCGGGATTACGCGGGCTCCAACCACTTCTTCTTCGACATCGGGAACCACAACCTGCTCGGGTTCTTCGACTTCCCCGGCCACGATCATCCGCCGTTCACCGAGACCATCGGCGGGGTGCAGCACCTCGCGATCTCGATCTCGGCCGACCAGTTCGAGGCGGCGAAGAAGAAGCTGGATCAGGCCGGGATCGATTACCTCGGGCCGGACCGCGGTGTCATGGACAGCATGTACTTCCGCGACCCGAACGGCATCGGACTTGAGCTCTATCAGGAGGAGCTCGGCATCTTCAACGGCCAGCGGATCCTCGACTGACTTCGGCTGCCGGCCGGCGGTCAGCGGAGTTCGCGGCGGATGACGAGGCGAAGACCGGACCAGACCTGGTCGATCGCGCAGACCTTGTTGTCCACCAGGCCGGTCGGCAGCGCGATCTCGCGCACGACGTGCTCGGACATGTCGGTGGGAACCTTCGACGCGCGCTTCGGCCAGGCGATCCACAGCCCGCAGGACGGGGCCATCCGGGCCCGCAGCGAGTCAAGCCGCGCCGCCAGTTCGTCGCGCGACAGCACGAACCAGACGATTACGTCGAGTGGCATGTCACCGGCAAGCCCGTCCTGCACGGTTACCCGATCCGGCAGCGGTGCCAGGCTGGCCGCGAATCCCGGTGGCGCGTCGATCAGCGCGATCGCGTGGCCGGCCTTGATGCCGAGCTTCCGCGGCAGCGGCGTCCCTGAGTAGCCAGCGGGCGGTGCCGGCTCCGGCGGCGCTGAGTCCTGGGCCACTGGCTAGGAACCGGTGGCCGGGTGGCTGAACCCGCCGGGCCGGCCGTTGTGGTCCGCGATCAGCCCGGCCAGCGTGGAGATGGCGATCTCGGCGGGCGTGTGCGAGCCGATGTTCAGGCCGATCGGCCGGTGCACGCGGGCGATCTCGGCGGGCGGCACGCCGAGCCCGGCCAGCGCGGGCACGTGCGGCGCAGCGTGGCTGGGCTTGCCCATCACGCCGATCCAGCGCGCCGGGCTGACCAGCGCGTCGCGGAGCATGGCGCCGAGTTCCGGCCGGTGGTGATCGGTGACGACGACGTCAGCGGCGCGGTCGATGGACGCCGGTATCCCGGTCTCCGCCGCGAGGCCGGCCTTCCGCGCGGCCTCCGCCTGCTCCGGGTCGGGTTCCACCAGCACCGGGCGGAACCCCGCATCGCGGCCGAAATGCAGCAGGTAGCTGGCGACTGGCGAGAAGAATACCGCGACGAGCGTCCGGTTGTTCGTGGCGGTCGGAGCATGCCCGTGCGCGGCAGCACACGCCGGGTCCTCGTGAATGCTGGTCATGTTGCCGAGCTTGCCACGGGAACCGCCGCCGGGTGAAGCGCGCCCGCAGGGCCGGGCTGGCCGGTCCGGCGGTTAGCCCTGCAGCAGGGCCGGGCTGGCCGGTCCGGCGGTTAGCCCTGCAGCAGCGCCGGCTGGCCGGTCCGGCGGTTAGCCCTGCAGCAGGGCCCGGACGGCCGCACGGAGCGGATCCATCCGGGCCTGGGCCGCGCGCCGGGTTTCCGCCAGCCGCCCGCTGCTTACCGGCTCGACCACCTCGAGGTAGGCCTTGATCTTCGGCTCGGTGCCGCTCGGCCGGATGACGACCCGCCCGCCGGCCAGCCGGTAGCTCAGCACGTCAGCCGGCGGCAGCTCTGCCGTCCCGGCGGCCAGGTCTGCCGTGGAGATCACGTCGAGCGCGCCGAACGCGGCCGGCGGCACCGCCCGCAATCGCGCCATGACCTCGGCGGGCGCGCTGGTCCGCAGCGTGAGCTGGCTGGTCAGGTGCACGCCGTGAGCGACCTCGAGCGTGTCGTAGGCGTCCAGCAGCGACTCGCCACCGGATCTGGCCCTGGCGGCGAGGCTGAGCGTGGCCAGCGCTGCCCCGATGCCGTCCTTGTCCCGCACCACGGTGCCGATCGTGTACCCGAGCGCCTCCTCGTAGCCGTACACGAAATGCAGACCGTCTCGCTGGTCGGCCGCCCGCACGATCCACTTGAACCCGGTCAGCGTCTCGGCGTACCTGGCGCCCGCCCAGGCCGCGATGCTCGCCAGCATGGTCCCTGAGACCACCGTGGTCGCGACCAGCCGGTGCTCCGGGTCGGGCCGGGAGGATGTGCGTTCCAGAATGTACGCGCCAAGCAGCGCGCCGAGTTGATCGCCGGTCAGCGCCCGCCAGCCGCCCTCAGCCTGCGGATCCGGGACGGCGACGGCCAGCCGGTCACCGTCCGGGTCGCTCGCGATCACCAGGTCGGCGCCGGACTGGCGGGCCTGAGCGAGCGCCATGTCCAGCGCGCCCGGCTCCTCCGGGTTCGGGAAGCTGACCGTCGGGAAGTCGGGATCGGGCGCTGCCTGGGCGGCCACGACATCCGGCGGGCGGAAGCCGGCCTGCCGGAACGCCCGCAGGGCCAGCCCCCCGGCAACGCCGTGCAGCGGGGTGTAGACGAATCGCAGCCCGGCGGCGCCGGTCGGGGCATGGAACGGCGCGGTGACCTCATCCAGGTAGGCGCGGGCGACCTCGTCCCCGTGCCGGGTGATCAGCGGGCTGTCCGCGGCCGCGACGGGCACCTGCGCCAGCGGCCCGAGCGCGCGGATCGCGGCCTCGATCTCGGCGTCGGCGGGCGGGATGATCTGCACCCCGTCGGACAGGTAAAGCTTGTAGCCGTTGTCGGCCGGCGGGTTGTGGCTCGCGGTGATCATGATGCCGGCCGACGCCGACAGCTGCCTGATCGAGAACGCGAGCAGTGGCGTCGGCTGGCGCGGCGGCAGCAGGTGCACCCGCAGGCCTGCCCCGGCGAGCACCCGGGCCGCCTCGTCGGCGAACTCGTCCGAGCGGTGCCGCGCATCGCACCCGATGACGACGCCGCCCCGGATCTCAGCCGGATGCCGGTGAAGGTGGGGTTCAGCGGCAGCTGACCCGCTCACTGTCACATCGACCGGGTTGGGCGGGCCGCCCCCGCCCCCCGCGCGCAGCCAGCCGGCCAGGGCGGCGGTCGCGCCGCGGACGACCGCGCGGTTCATCCGGTTCGGCCCGGCGGCGATGGCACCGCGCAGCCCCGCGGTGCCGAACTCCAGCCGGCCGCCGAACCGGTCCGCAAGCTCGGCCTCGGCTGCCGGGCTGCCGGAGGCCAGTAGCGCGCGCAACTCGGCCTGGTCCCGCTCATCCGGGTCATCGGCGATCCACGCGTCGATCCGCGCGCGGAGATCCGGGTCGATCATCTCAGCCGATCCCCGGCAGGATGCCGGCCAGCAGCGCGCCTATCCGGACTGCGGCGGCCCGGCCGGCGGCCATGACGTCGGCGTGATCGAGGCCACCCGGGGCCAGGCCTGCCGCCAGGTTGGTGACCAGCGAGATGCCCAGCACCTCGGCGCCGAGATGGCGGGCGGCGATGGCCTCGAGCACGGTGGACATCCCGACCAGATCCGCGCCGAGACCGCGCAGCATGGCGATCTCGGCCGGGGTCTCGTAGTGCGGTCCTGGCAGCGCCGCGTAGACGCCCTCGGCGAGACCGGCATCCGCGCGCCCGGCCAGCGCCCGCAGCCGCGGCGAGTACAGATCGGTGAGGTCGGTGAACCGGGAGGGATAGCCATCGGGCGGCGGGTCGCCGGCCAGCGGCGAGAGGCCAGTCAGGTTGAGCTGATCGCTGATCAGCACCGGCTGCCCGACCTGGTATCCGGCCCGGATTCCGCCGGCCGCATTGGTCAGCACGACGACCCGGCAGCCGGCCGCCACGGCGGTCCGCACGCCGTGCACGACGGTCGCGACCGGGTAACCCTCGTACAGGTGCGTCCGGCCCAGGAAGACCAGCGCCCGCAGGCTGCCGAAGGTCAGCGAGCGGACGGCGGGGGAGTGGCCGGCCACCGTCGACGGCGCGAACCCGCCGAGTTCGGCCAGCGGGATCTCCGCGCTCGCCGTTCCCAGGGCATCGGCGGCGGGCGCCCAGCCAGAGCCGAGGACGATGGCGGCGTCGTGCGCGGGCTGGCCGCTGAGCTGGGCGAGCCGAACCGCGCTCGCCGCGGCCGCGGCATACGGGTCGCCGGTCATGCCTTCACGTACGGCTTTCCGTCGGCGGCAGGCGCCCGCACCCTTCCGACCAGGCCTGCTACCGCGATGATCGTGGCCACATAGGGGGCCATCAGCAGGAAGTAGGACGAGATCGGGACGTTGATCGTCGACAGGGTGGCCTGCAGCGAGTTGGCGAAGCCGAAGAGCAGCGCGGCGGCCGTGGCACCCAGCGGAGTCCACCGGCCGAAGATCATCGCGGCGAGGGCGATGTAGCCGAGACCGGACGACATGTCCTTGGTGAACGTGCCGACCGAGCCGACCGTCAGGTAGGCCCCGCCGATGCCGGCGATCAGGCCGCCGAGAATGACATTGCGGTACCTGGTCGCCCGTACCCGGATGCCGACGGTGTCGGCAGCTGTCGGGTGCTCGCCGACGGCGCGGACGCGCAGTCCCCACCTGGTGCGGAACAGGCCGACCTGCACCAGGATGATCATGGCGTACATGATGTAGAGGAAGATCGTCGAGTCGAAGAAGATCGGCCCGATGATCGGGATATCGCCGAGCACGGGGATCTTGATGGTGCTGAAGGTGAGCCCCGCGTTCAGCTCCGGCCTGGACACGAGCACGCGGTCGTTGAGGTAGCCGGTGAGCCCGGACGCCAGCACGTTGAGCACCACGCCGAGGATGATCTGGTCGACCAGGAAGTTGATGGCGAAGGCGGCCAGCACCAGGCCGAGCAGGCCGCCGGCCATCGATCCGGTGATCAGGCCGAGCCACAGCCCGCCGAAGGCGCTCGCCACGACGGCAGCGGCGAACGCGCCGAGCAGCAACTGACCCTCGATCGCGATGTTGATCACACCGGACCGCTCGCACATGCAGCCGGCCAGCGCGCCGAGCACGAGCGGGATCGACAGGTTCATCGTGCTCTGCAACAGGTTGACCACGTTCAGCGGGATGGCGTTGCCCGCGTACGCCCAGCAGAGCAGCGAGATCACGAAGAAGAGCACCACGGCCGCGATGCTGAGCCGCTTTGCCGTCGGGCCTGGGTCCGTGACGGCGCGGAGCATGCCGATCGCGACCGACAGCGCGCCGAGCGTGTAGGCGACCTGCGCCGCCGGGGCGTGGATGCTGGGCACGTGCACCGACGTGCCGGATACGGTCAGCGCGAACGTGGCGTCGCCCGTGTGCGCGAACAGCCCGAACAGGAAGATGTCGATCAGCCCGAGCAGGATGAACGTGCCGGCCGCGACGGCACGCCGGCTGACGGTGGCACGGGCCCGGAGGGGGACGGCAAGCGCGGTCATGCGTTCCACCCCTTGGGCACGGCCTCAAGGCCGGCCGACCCGGCCGTGCGGAGCCGGAACAGGGCCCGGATCAGCGGCGGGGCGGCGACGAAGAGCACGATCAGCCCTTGCAGCACCTGCGTGATATCGCTCGGCACCTGAGTGGCTGCTTCCATGTTGGTGCCGCCCGCGTGCAGGGCGCCGAAGAGCAAGGCGGCCAGGACGACCCCGACGGGCCTGGCCCGGCCGAGCAGCGCGACCGTGATGCCGTCGAAGCCGAACGTGCCGTAGCTGTTGAACGTGAGGTTCTGCAGCGGCCCCTGGATCACCGCGGCGCCGCCCAGGCCGGCCAGCCCGCCGGCCAGCAGCATCACCAGCGCCCAGCTCCGCTCGACGCTCATCCCGGCGCTGCGCGCCGCGCCCGGGTTCGCGCCCACCGTCCGGAACCGGAACCCGACCGTCGACCTGGACAGCAGCCACCACGCGCCGGCCGCGGCGACCAGCGCGACCAGGAAGCCGGCGTCGACTTGCGGCGGCGGGCCGCCGACGTGCGGCAGCCGGGCGTTGCTGGCGAGGTTGGGGCTGATCAGGTTCGCCTGACCCGGCTTCTGCAGCGCCACCGGCGTGCCGAGCAGGAAGGCCAGCAGGTTGTACATGATGTAGTTGAGCATGATCGTGACGATGACCTCGTGGGCTCCGGTGCGTGCCTTGAGCTCGCCGACGAGCCAGCCGATCACCGCGCCGCCGGCGAAGCCGCCGAGCAGGCAGACGAGGACATGCACGACCGGCGGCAGGCTGATGGCGAAGCCGAGGTAGGTCGCGACGATGGCACCGCCGACCCACTGGCCGGCTGCGCCGATGTTGAACAGGCCGGCCCGGAAGGCGATGGCCACCGCCAGCCCGGTGAGGATCAGCGGCGTCGCGTCGGACGCGGTCTGCGACAGCGGGTAGAAGATCGCGCCGACGGACCCGCCGTGGAAGGCGGCCGAGATCGTGTGCGGGTTGAAGATCGCGCCCTCGAACATCGCGGAATAGGCGGCGGCCGCGGCGTCCCACGTCTGCGCGATCGCGTTGCCGGGATCCGAGAAGAAGTTGGCCCACGCGCCCAGCACCGTCGTGTCGCTGAACGCGATGAGCAGGCCGCCGAGCACCACCGCGCTGGCGATCGCCAGCGCGGTGAGGACGGCGGGCCTGCCCTCGAGGACCGCGTCGATGATCGCCGGGCTGAACGATCCGCGTGATCGCCCGCCCGCGGTCCCGGTACCGGCGCCCGGCGGAGGTGCCGCGGCCGGGAGCGGCGCGGCGTCCGGCACGGGCCCGGAGTCAGGGACCGGCCCGGAGGCGGCAGGAGGCCCGGCGTCCGGGGGAGGCGGGGGGTGCTCGTCGCTCATGCCGGCCCTGCCGTGTCCGACGTCCCAGTCCCGCCGGTCTGCCCCGGTCCGTCGGCCGGCCCGGTTTCCTGCCCTCCGGCCGATTCCGGCTGCGCCGCCTGGCCGTCGCCGTCGCGCCCGCCGGCCATCAGCAGCCCCAGTTCCCCCACCGAGACCGCGGGCGGCCGGAAGCCGGTGATCTTGCCCTCGTACATCACCGCGATGCGGTCGGCGAGGGCGTAGATCTCGTCGAGTTCCGAGGACACGATGACCACGGCCACCCCCTGGTCCCGCTGTTCGACGATGCGGCGGTGCACGAACTCGATCGATCCAACGTCGAGGCCGCGAGTCGGCTGGCTGGCCAGCAGCACGCGGATGTCCCGGCTAACCTCACGGGCCACGATGACCTTCTGCTGGTTCCCGCCGGATAGGGTCCTGGTCGGCGTGGCAATGGACGAGGTGCGCACGTCGAACTCGGCAACGCGGCTGACAGCGTTGTCACGGATCGCATCCAGGTCCAGCGAGATGCCGGAGGCGAACGGCTTCCGGTCGTAGACGTCAAGGACCAGGTTGTCGGCCACCGAGAAGTCGCCGACCAGGCCGTCCTCCTGCCGGTCTTCCGGGATGTACCCGATGCCAGCCCGCAGCCGCTCCCGCGGTGCCTCGTGGCTGATGTCGCGGCCGTCGACGAGCACCGACCCGGCTGCGGCCGGCCGCAGGCCGATCAGCGCCTCGCAGAGCTCGGTCTGCCCGTTGCCCTGCACGCCGGCCACACCGAGAATCTCGCCTGCCCGGACTTCGAACGAGACGTCGTCCACGGCTGGCTTGTCCTGCTCGCCGGCGACCGTGAGGCCGCGCACGTCAAGCACGACCTCACCGGGCTGCGCTGGCTCCTTGCTCACCCGCAGCTGAACGGCCCGGCCCACCATCAGCGCGGCGAGTTCGCTGTCCGCCGCCGTCGGCGGCCGCTCGCCGACGACCTTGCCGCGCCGGATGACCGTGATCGTGTCGGCGATCGCCTGGACCTCCTTGAGCTTGTGCGAGATGAACACGATCGACCGGCCGCCCGCCCTGAGCTCGCGCATGATCCGGAACAGGTCGTCGGTCTCGCCGGGGGTGAGCACGGAGGTGGGCTCGTCCAGGACGAGTACGGTGGCTTCGCGCAGCAGGGCCTTGATGATCTCAACCCGCTGCTGCACGCCGACCGGGAGCTCCTCGACGATCGCGTCGGGGTTGACGTCCAGGCCGTAGCGCTCGGAGAGTTCCCTGACGTCCCGGCGGGCCTGCCGCCGGTCGAGCAGGCCGAGCCGCCGGGTGCGCTCAAGCCCGAGGGTGACATTCTCCGCGACGGTGAAGACCGGGACCAGCATGAAGTGCTGGTGAACCATGCCGATCCTGGCGGCGATCGCGTCCTTGGGCGACCGGATGGTCACGGCCTTGCCGTCGAGCCGTATCTCGCCCTCGTCCGGCTGTATCAGCCCGTAGAGGACGTTCATCAGCGTCGTCTTGCCGGCGCCGTTCTCGCCGAGCAGGGCGCGGATCTCGCCGGGCTCGACGGTCAGGTCGATGTGGTCATTGGCGACGAGGCTGCCGAACCGCTTGGTGATGCCGTTCAGCTCCAGCTTCACCCGCAGCCTCCTCCCGCTGGCACCCGAGCGCCGCAGGCATGGCGGACAGCACCGCCCACGGCGCCTGCGTGCCCGGGGCGAGGCGGGCCAGCCTCGCCCCGGGCACCTGCGCAGTTCCGGGCGGGGCATGCGCCCTGCCCGGGCAGCGCTACGGTTACGCCGGGCTCTTCGTGGCCGGCTTGATCGTCCCGTTCTCGATATCGGTCTTGATCGTCGCAAGCTCTGCCTGCAGCGAGGCGGGCACCTTGCTGGCGAAGTCGTGGTAAGGAGCAAGCCCGACGCCGCCATTGGCCAGCGTGCCGAGGTAGTTTCCGCCCTTGAACGTGCCATTGGCGGCTGTGTTCACCGCGTTCTTGACTGCATTCGTGATGCCCTTGTTCACGCTGGTGATGAAGTACTTGCAGTACTGGGCGGCACTGATGCACCCGTCGGTGTCCACCCACATCATGTTCACCTTCTGGGTGCCTGCCGCGGTGTCGGCGTTCTGGACCGCCTTGGCCGCGCCGAGGCCGACGTTGCCGGCCACCGGGAAGATGATGTCGGCGCCCTCGCTGATGAACGTGTTGGTGAGCCGCTGGCCGGCTGTCAGGTCGGTGAAGTTGCCGGTGAAGCTGCCGTTCTGGGTCTTCTCGCTCCAGCCGAGGACCTTGACGTTCTTGTGGTGCTTGGTGTTGTAGTACTGGACGCCGTCCCAGAACCCGTCCATATAGATGGTCACGGTGGGCAGCTTCTGGCCGCCGAACGTGGCGACCTTCCCCGTCTTGCTCATCCCGGCGGCCAGGTAGCCGGCCTGGAAGCCGTCCTCCACCGTGTCGAACACCAAGGTACTCACGTTCTTAAAGGGCTTGGGGTAGGTGAAGTCGACGATCGCGAACTTCTGGCTGGGGTTTGCCTTCGCCGCGGCGGACGTGGCGTCTCCCATCAAGAATCCGACCGTAACGATGATCCCGCACTTCTGGTTGATGAACGAGGTGATGTTCGACGCGTAATCGGACGCCGAGGCCGACGGCAGGAACTGCGCGGTGATCTTGCCTCCGGAAGCGCTCGCGGCCTCGGTGGCGCCCTGATACGCGGACTGGTTGAAGGACTTGTCGTTGATCGTGCCGGTGTCCGACACCACGCACGCCTTGAACTTGGCAGCCGCGGGCGCGCTGCTCGCGGCACCGCTCGACGAACTGCTGGGCGAACTCGAGCCGCACGCTGCGGCCAGCAAGGCAACGATGCTGAGCACCGCCACGCTGCTTATCTTGTGCCTCACGGTTTCCTCCTCTGCCGGGGGCAGCCGACGGCCGCCCGGAAGGACTGCCGGCTTTCTCACGCAGCCCTGGCCGGCCGGGGCAAGGAAGTCCCGAATGCCCCCCCGGATCTCCCGAAGGCTAGCCCCGATGCTGCTGTCCGGGAAGCATGAAAGTGCTGTCCCGGTGGCGCTGTTGCCGAATCGAGACCCTTAAGATCGTAAGCCGCCCGGCGGATAGCGGGAAGGCCGGAAACTGGGTTCCTGGCGCGCTACCCCCCGGTGCGGGCCGGCCCGGTCAGAACGTCCCGGTCCCGGCCGCTGGGCCCTGAGGTACGCATTTCATCTCAGCACGGCTGGAGGCCCGGATGGCGATCGACTGGACGGCGCTGCGAGCCGCGGCGACCGATGCCGCGGGGCGCGCCTACGCGCCCTACTCGCGATTGCGCGTCGGGGCCGCCGGGCTGGCCTCGGATGGCCGGATCGTGACCGGCTGCAATGTGGAGAACGCCTCCTACGGGCTGACGCTCTGCGCCGAGTGCGGGCTGGTGTCGGCGCTGCACGCGTCCGGCGGCGGCACGCTCGTCGCGGTGAGCGTGGTGGCCGGCGACGGCGACCCGCTGCTGCCCTGCGGCCGGTGCCGCCAGCTGCTGCTCGAGGCCGGTGGCGACCGGCTGCTGGTGGAGACCCCCGCCGGGCCTACCGACCTCGGGCTGCTGCTGCCCGCCTCGTTCAGCGGCACGGACCTGGCCGCAAGGCGGGCCGCCGATGCCTGACATGGTGGAGCTGATCCGGGCGAAGCGGGAAGGCCGGCGGCTCGCCGACGGCGAGATCCGCTGGCTGATCGACGCCTACACGGGCGGCGCCGTCGCCGATGAGCAGATGTCGGCGCTGCTGATGGCGATCTGCTTCCGCGGCCTCGACCCGGCCGAGCTGCGAGCCTGGACCGCGGCCATGATCGAGTCCGGTGAACGGCTCGACCTGAGCGCCGTGCCCGCGCCCACCGTCGACAAGCACTCGACCGGCGGGGTGGGGGATAAGGTCTCGCTGGTCCTAGCGCCGCTCGTGGCGAGCTGCGGCGCCGCCGTACCGCAGCTTTCCGGCCGCGGCCTCGGCCACACCGGCGGCACCCTGGACAAGCTCGAGTCGATCCCTGGCTGGCGGGCCGAGCTGACGAATGCCGAGATGATCTCGGTGCTGAGCTCGGCAGGCTGCGTGATCTGCGCCGCCGGCCAGGGCCTGGCGCCAGCCGACCGCAAGCTCTACGCGCTGCGCGACGTGACCGGCACCGTCGAGTCGATTCCGCTCATCGCCAGCTCGATCATGTCCAAGAAGATCGCCGAGGGGACCGCCGCCCTGGTGCTCGACGTCAAGGTCGGCAGCGGCGCGTTCATGCCGGATATCGACCAGGCCAGGCTGCTGGCGCAGACGATGGTCACGCTCGGCGAGGAGCATGGCGTCCGCACCACCGCGCTGCTCACCCGGATGGATACGCCGCTCGGCCGGGCAGTGGGCAACGCGGTCGAGGTCGAGGAGGCCGTGGCCACGCTGGCTGGCGCTGGCCCGCCTGACCTGGCCGAGGTGACGCTGGCGCTGGCAGCGGAGATGCTCGCCCTGGCCGGGCTGCCGACCGGGCTGCCCGCCGGCCCGGCCGATGCGGCGCCAGGCCCGGCCGGCCCGGCCGCCGCCCTGGCCGATGCGGCGCCAGGCCCGGCCGGCCCGGCCGCCGCCCTGGCCGATGGCCGGGCGCTGGACCGCTATCGCGCGATGATCAGGGCCCAGCATGGCGACCCGGACGCCCCGCTGCCCCAGGCAGCGCATACCGACGTGGTGGCCGCGCCGGAGGCGGGCTGGCTGCGCCGGCTTGATGCCCGCGCGGTCGGCGTGGCCGCCTGGCGGCTCGGCGCGGGCCGGGCCAGGAAAGAAGACCTGGTGAGCCCGGCCGCGGGCGTCATCTGCCTGGCCAAGCCCGGCGACCGGGTCGAGCGCGGCCAGCCGCTGCTCGAGCTGCGCGGCGACGCTGGGTCCCGCTGCACGGCCGCCCGCGAGGCCCTGGCCGGCGCGTTCGAGATCGGCCCGCGCGCGCCGGACATCGGCCCGCTCATCCTGGAACGCATCCCGGCCGCCGCGGATGGCTCACGCCAGTTGCCCGGATAACTCTAAATTGCCCCGTTAAGGACGGGCGAGCGAGCAAGATATAGCGGGTGCGCTGACCGCCGCCCAGCCAGGCCCGCGCTGCCGGGCCCGGCCGGCTTCGCCAGCGGGCACCGCGAGCATGCGGTGTAACGCCTTTGAAACGCCCCTGCACCACCCTGGCCCGACCATCGTGCCATCTCACTCACCTCGAAAGAGAGATCCGCCATGAACGCGCTCCAGCGACTGACCGTGCCGGAGAAAATCACTGCCGCGGCCGGAATCGTGCTGCTCATCGGCATGTTCGCCTTCCCCTGGTATCACGTCAGCGTCAGCTTCGGTAACGAGACGATTGCCAGCGCGAGCACCAACGTGCTCAGCGGACCTGGCTCCTTCTTCAGCATCGTGGCGGTGATCGTGCTGATCGCGCTTCTCGCCGAGTTCTTCATCCGGCGGTTCAGCAGCGTGCAGCTTCCCGAGATCCCCATCGCCTGGGGCGCTGCCGAGTTCTACGCCGCGCTCGCGGTGCTGGCTCTCCTGGTGATCAAGATCCTGTTCCACGTCGGCAACTTCGGCTGGGGCTTCTACGCCGTCCTCGTGCTGGCCGCCGCGATGGCCTACGGCGCGTTCGGGATCAGCCGCGCCACGGCCGCGCCGTCGCACGTTCCCGCGCACGGCGGCTGACCAGCGGCTCAGCGCGGCGCGGCCCGGCCGGCGGGCCAGGACGGGTCTGGCCGGGCAGCGCCAGCAGGCCCGGCCGGCCCGCGCCGCGCGTTGCGGGGAAGGTGATAATGGGGGCGTGTCCCTGACGCTCGAGCAGCTGCGCACGGTTCCCAAGGTGCTCTTGCACGATCATCTTGACGGCGGGCTGCGGCCGGCCACCATCGTGGAACTCGCCACGGAGACCGGGTACCGGGGGCTGCCGTCCAGCGATGTCGCCGAGGTGACTCGCTGGATGGCCGGCGCCGCGCAGCGCGGCCAGCTGGAGCTGTACCTCGAGGCGTTCCAGCACACCGTCGGCGTGATGCAGACCAGGGACGCGCTGATCAGGGTGGCGGCGGAGTGCGCGGAGGATCTCGCCGCCGACGGCGTGGTGTACGCCGAGGTGAGATTCGCCCCGGAGCTGCACGTCACCCGCGGGCTGAGCCTCGACCAGGTGGTGGAGGCGGTGCTCGAGGGCTTCCGCCGCGGCAGCGCCGGGCGCGGCATCACCGTCTACGCGCTGCTCACCGCGATGCGGACGGCCGCCCGCTCGCTGGAGATCGCCGAGCTTGCGGTGCGGCACCGGGACGAGGGCGTGGTCGGGTTCGACATCGCTGGTGCCGAGGCCGGCAGCCCGCCGAGCCGGCATCTGGACGCGTTCCAGTACGTGGCCAGGGAGAACTTCCACATCACGATTCACGCAGGCGAGGGGTTCGGGCTCCCGTCGATCTGGGAGGCGCTGCAGTGGTGCGGTGCCGAGCGGCTCGGCCACGGCGTGCGGATCGTCGACGACATCCGGGTCGGCGCGGACGGCACGATCTCGCTCGGCCGGCTGGCCAGCTACGTGCGGGACCGCCGGATCCCGCTGGAGATGTGCCCGACGTCCAACGTGCAGACCGGTGCCGCCCCGTCGATCTCCGAGCATCCGATCGGGCTGCTGCGCCAGATGTCGTTCCGGGTAACGGTCAATACCGACAACCGGCTGATGAGCGAGGTCACGCTGTCGTCGGAGTTCGCTGCCCTTTCCGAGGCATTCGGCTACGGCTGGTCCGACGTCGAGTGGCTGACCATCAACGCGATGAAGAGCGCATTCGCCCCGTTCGACCAGCGGCTGCACATCATCAACACGGTCATTAAGCCGGGCTTCGCCGTGGCGAAGGCCGCGAGCGATGCCGTGCTGCGGGCAGCCAGGTAGCGTCGGGGCGTGGGCATCGAGCAGGCGTCGCAGGCGATCGCGGACCGGCCGTGGCTGACCGAGGTGGCGACGTCCGACGCGGCCCTCCGGCAGGTCCTGCATGGGCTGCCCGGTGTTGACCAGGTCGGCGCCGAGGCACGGGCGGCCAGCCTGGCCACCAGGTCCATCAAGCGGGACGCCAAGCTCTGGGCGCTCGACACCTCGATCCGGATGATCGACCTCACCACCCTGGAAGGCGCCGATACGCCCGGAAAGGTCCGCGCGATGTGCGCCAAGGCCCTGCGGCCCGATCCCGCCGATCCCGCGGTGCCGCCGGTCGCCGCGGTCTGCGTCTACCCGGACCTGGTCGGGATCGCCCGCGCCGAGCTGGCCGGCGCCGTGGTCGCCATCGCGTCCGTGGCCACCGCCTTCCCGTCCGGCCGGGCGTCGCTCGCGGTCAAGCTCGCCGACGTCAGCGACGCCACCGCGGCCGGCGCGGACGAGGTGGACATGGTCATCGACCGCGGTGCCTTCCTGTCCGGTCACTACGGGCAGGTCTACGAGGAAGTGCGGGCGGTACGCGAGGCCTGCGGGCCCGCTCGCCTCAAGGTGATCCTGGAGACCGGCGAGCTGGCCACGCTGGACAACGTCTCCCGGGCATCGTGGCTGGCCATGCTAGCCGGCGCCGACTTCATCAAGACCTCGACCGGCAAGGTCAGCCCGGCGGCGACGCTACCGGTGGCCCTGGTCATGCTGGGCGCCGCCAGGGACTACGCCCGCGCGACCGGCCGCCGGGTCGGGGTCAAGGTGGCGGGCGGCATCCGGACGGCCAAGGACGCGATCAGGTACCTGGTGCTGGTGCGGGAGACGGCGGGGCAGGAGTGGCTCACGCCCGCGCTGTTCCGGATCGGTGCCTCCAGCCTGCTCAACGACCTGCTGATGCAGCGCAGCAAGCAGCTGACCGGCCACTACGCCGGGCCTGATTACTTCACGCTGGACTAAAGAAAGTCCGAACGCGAACCATATACGAGCCGGTGGCGGGGCGCCCGCCATGCGTTTCGCGCTCCGCAGGCCGATCACGACTGAATCTGCTCCCGAACGGCAATCCTGCTGAGCCGCCGTTCGACCACCACGCCCACCGGCAGAGCATCAGCGAGAAGCAGCAGGCTGTCAGCTTCGTCCTGCGCGGTCGCCGCATCCCAGCCCTGCTGAGCCAGGCTGGAGCGGAGCGCCTCTAGGTAATCGCTGCGGGTGAAGTCGATCTCGCGGATCATGGCGGTAGTAGTGGCGCGATGGGAGTTCAGCCCGGCGAACGCGCGACCGCAGCCGCAACCGCCGTCCGGGTCGCTGCGGTCTTTGGCGCACACCATGCCGATATGCACCAGTTCGCCCTCGACGCAGTAGTCGAAGTCGTTGCCACGGTAGCCCTGAGTGGTGACTGTGGCGGTTAAGACCTTCATGACACGGCTCCTCGCGAATCGGCCTGAGCGGCGGGCCGGGCCTGCCGTCTCGATAGAGCCATGCATAGCAGCCAGCACTGACATTGCCGGATGGCACCAAGGACTGCGCGTCAGCCGCCTTCGGGGCAGAACTGCGCTGGCTGCCATGTCCGAGTGAACGGTCGCAGCGGCTGGCTGCGGGCGCTGTCCGGTACGTGCAGCCGCACCTTTAGGCTGAGGGTTGCCGAGGCCAGCCGCGGTCTGGCACCGGGCCGTGGCGGTGATAGCCAGCGGCGTGCCGGGAGGTGTCATTGGCTGTGAAACGGGCAGAGCGGGGTCAGCCTGCGCCGCCGACGGATGCTGCCGCCTCGTCGCCGCCGACGGACGTGACAGCACCGTCGGTGGCGGTCGGCCCGGCCTGGGATTACGCGCCGGCGCCCGAGTCGCGGGAGATCGTGACGATCGCCGGCGAGTACGGCCTGTTCGTTGACGGCGAGTTCGGCCCGGCCGCGGACGGGCAGGACTTCCCGACGGTCAACCCGGCGACCGAGGAGCAGCTGGCCCGGGTCGCGCTGGCCGGGCCGGCCGACGTGGACCGCGCCGTCGCCGCGGCCCGCCGCGCTTACCAGCAGGTCTGGGGCCCGATGCCGGGCGCGGAGCGGGCCAAGTACCTCTACCGGATCGCCCGTGTCCTGCAGGAGCGGGCGCGCGAGTTCGCGGTCCTCGAGAGCCTTGACAACGGCAAGCCGATCAGGGAATCGCGCGACGTCGACATCCCGCTCGCGGCAGCCCACTTCTTCTACTACGCGGGCTGGGCCGACAAGCTGGGGTATGCGGGGCTCGGCCAGTCGCCCGGGCCGCTCGGCGTGGCCGGCCAGGTGATCCCGTGGAACTTCCCGCTGCTGATGGCCGCCTGGAAGCTTGCCCCCGCGCTGGCAGCGGGCAACACCTGCGTGCTCAAGCCGGCCGAGACCACGCCGCTGACCGCGCTGCTGCTGGCCGGGGTGTGCCAGCAGGCCGGCCTGCCGCCCGGCGTGGTGAACGTGCTGACCGGCGCCGGCCGCACCGGATCCGCGCTGGTCAGCCATCCCGGAGTGGACAAGATTGCCTTCACGGGGTCGACCGAGGTCGGCAAGGAGATCAGCCGGGCCGTGGCGGGCACCGGCAAGCGGCTGACGCTCGAGCTCGGCGGCAAGGCGGCCAATGTCGTCTTCGACGACGCGCCGGTCGACCAGGCGGTCGAGGGCATCGTGAACGGCATCTTCTTCAACCAGGGCCATGTCTGCTGCGCGGGCTCCCGGCTGCTGGTCCAGGAGTCGGTCGCGGACATCGTGACCGAGCGGCTCCGGGACCGGCTCACCACGCTGCGCCTCGGCGATCCGCTCGACAAGAACACCGATATCGGCGCGATCAACTCCCGCGAGCAGCTGGACAAGATCAGCGCACTGTCCGCGGCCGGCGAGACCGAGGGCGCGCAGCGCTGGTCGCCGCCCTGCCGGCTACCGGACAAGGGCTACTGGTTCCCGCCGACGATCTTCACGGGGGTCAGCCAGTCCTACCGGATCGCCCGTGAGGAGATCTTCGGGCCGGTGCTTTCCGTGCTGACGTTCCGGACGCCGGAGGAAGCGGTGACGAAGGCGAACAACACGCCGTACGGCCTGTCGGCCGGGGTCTGGACCGAGAAGGGCAGCCGGATCCTGTGGATGGCGCAGCGCCTTCGCGCCGGGGTGGTCTGGGCCAACACGTACAACAGGTTCGACCCGGCCAGCCCGTTCGGCGGCTACCGCGAGTCCGGCTTCGGGCGGGAGGGCGGCCGGCCCGGGCTGGCCGCGTATCTCGATGCCTGACCGGTCCGGGGCGAAGCGGGTGCGGCCGGGCCCGGCGCAGCCGCCGGCCAGGCTCGGCGTCAGGAAAACGTACAAGCTGTTCATCGGCGGCGCGTTCCCGCGGTCGGAGTCCGGCCGCTCGTACCCGGTGACCAGGGCCGACGGGACGTTGCTCGCGCACGCCGCCCGAGCCTCGCGCAAGGACGCCAGGGACGCCGTGCGGTCGGCACGGGCCGCGTTCGGCAGATGGTCGGGCGCGACCGCCTATAACCGCGGCCAGGTGCTGTACCGGGTCGCCGAGCTACTCGAAGGCCGCGCCGCACAGTTCCACGAGCAATCCGTTAATGCTGAAGGTCTTCCCGATGCCGACGCGCGGCGGGAGGTCGGGGCCGCGATCGACCGCTGGGTCTGGTACGCGGGCTGGCCGGACAAGGTTGCCCAGGTGGCGGGCGCCGCGAACCCGGTCGCCGGGCCGTACTTCAACTTCAGCGTGCCGGAGCCGACCGGCGTCGTCGCCGTCGTGGCGCCGGCCAGGCCGAGCCTGCTCGGCCTGGTCAGCGTCCTCGCGCCGGTGATCGCGACCGGGAACACCGCGGTCGTGGTGGCCAGCGAGGCGCATCCGCTGCCAGCGGTCACGCTCGCCGAGGTGCTGGCCACATCCGACGTGCCCGGCGGGGTCGTCAACGTGCTCACCGGGTTCGCGGCGGAACTGGCGCCGGTGCTGGCCGGCCACATGGACGTGAACGCGATCGACCTGACCGGCGTGGCGGCGGACGGCCGGGGTGAGCTTGAGCGGCTGGCGGCGGGCAACGTGAAGCGGGTGTTCGCGGCGGAGGAGGACTGGGCCGCGCCGCCAGGGCCGCGCCGGATGCTGGCGTTCCTGGAAACCAAGACGGTCTGGCACCCGGTCGGCATCTAGCTCGCGGGCCTTCGGGGTGGTGGTGCCCGGTTCGTCCGGTCCGGTCCGGGCCGCGGGCCGGAACGGCATTCCGCCGGATGGATGTGGCTGCGGTATTCGCCGGCGCATACCTATCCCTCATCCACCAGGCGGAACGCGCACCGTGTGCACCATCAGCACCACAGGCGCCGCAGAGACCACGAACCACCAGGATCCGGCGCTGGCCGCGGGATACCTCCTCACCCGCCACGAGCAGCGTCCAGGTCCCGGGCGTACGGGCGGTGCATCCGGCGCCGGGCGGACCGGCTAGATCGTGCCGAACAGCCGGTCGCCGGCGTCGCCGAGGCCGGGCACGATGTAGCCGCGGTCGTTCAGCCCCTGGTCCATGCCCGCAGTCACCACCCGCACGGGCGCCGGCACGTCGTCGGGGAACGCGTTGGCGACCCGGGCGACGCCCTCCGGAGCCGCTAGCAGGCAGATGGCGGTCACCGCGGCCGCCCCCCGCGCGACGAGCATGCCGATCACCGTCTCCAGCGTCCCGCCGGTGGCCAGCATCGGGTCGAGCACGAACGCCTCGCGCCCGGTCAGGTCGGCGGGCAGCCGAGCCGCGTAGGTCGAAGCGACCAGGGTCTCCTCGTCACGGGCCAGCCCGACGAAGCCGACGTCGGCCCTGGGCAGCAGCCTGGCCATCCCGTCCAGCATCCCGATGCCCGCCCGCAGGACCGGCACCACGAGCGGCACCGGCCTGGCCAGCTTGACGCCATCCGCCAGGCCGATCGGGGTGTGCACCTGCACGTGCTCCACGCGGATCTGCCTCGTCGCCTCGTACGCGAGCAAGGTGACCAGCTCGTCGCTGAGCAGGCGGAAGGTCGGTGACTCCGTGCGGACGTCGCGCAGCGCGGTGAGCTTGTGCGCGACCAGCGGATGATCAAGTACAAGCGTCTGCATGCTCGGTAGTGTGGCAGCCCGGCCGGCCGCGCGGCGAGCACCTCGGGCGGCGAGCACTCGCGCGGCGAGCACTCGCGCGGCAAGCACCTCGCGCGACGGCCGGCTGAGCGCCGCGCGGATGGCCGTCGCCGTCCGGTCTGGGTGAACGACACCAGCGCGGCGGTGACCGTGAAGCCCAGGAGCGTGATCGCGATGCCGGCCGCCAGCGCGGTCCTGGCCGGGCCCATGCGCTTGATCACGAGCGGCGCGCGGCTGGCCCGCACGCCGCTGAAGTCCATACCTGTCTATATCGGCCGGGCGTTCGTTTGATTGCAGGACGGGCAGCCGGCCACCCGGCTAGCTCAGCAGCAGGCAGCTGTCCCCGAACTCGTGCCAGCGGTACCGGTGCCGGATCGCCTCCCGGTACGCGTCGCTGACCAGCGCAGCGCCCGCGACCGCGGTCAGCAGTTCCAGGTGTGACGCGCCCGGGGCGTGCCAGCCGGTGATGAGCCCGTCGACCGCCCTGGCCGGCCGGCCCGGGCCGAGCACGAGGTCCGTCCAGCCTTCGGCGGCGGCCATGGTGCCGTCCGGCCGCGCGCCGCTCTCCAGCGCCCGGGTAACGGTCGTGCCGACGGCGATGATCCGCCGTTCGGCCGAGCGGGCGTGCGTGACCAGGTCGGCGGTCGGTTCTGGTATCCGGAGCCACTCGCGCAGCGGCGGCTCGCCGGCCTCCGGCGAGGAGACGCCGGCGTGCAGGGTGATCGGCGCGATGACGACGCCGCCCGCCACCAGCGCGGTGACCAGATCAGTGCTGAACGGCCGCCCGGCGCTGGGCATCTCCGCGCTGCCCGGATCCCGGGCGAACACGGTCTGGTACGCCGTCAGCGGCCACGACCCGGCCAGGTAGGCGTAGCTGATCGGCCGTCCGTGCACGGACAGGTAGGCCCGCACGTCACCCTCGACGGCGACCCGCGCCCGCCAGAACCGCGAGCTGGCGGCCGCCAGCAGCACCAGCGCGGCGCCGGCCGGCAGCCCGACCCGCTCCCCGGCGCTAGCATCGGTGACCGGGCCGGTCGCCCGGCCCGGCGGCCGCAGCTCGACCAGCCAGCAGCCGTCGTCCAGCAGGGTCGAGAAGTGCACGACGACCGCGGCACCGTCCGGCCGCTGGCCGTCGACGGCGGCGGCCAGCGTCGCCGAGGTGTTGACCACGAGCACGTCGCCGGCCCGAAGGAACCCGCCGAGGTCGGTGAACCGCGCGTGCCGCATCCCGGAGCCGTCGGCGACGAGCAGCCTGACGCCGTCGCGGGCCAGGCCGCGGGCCTCAGGCGGCTGGCCGGCCTCAAGCTCGGGCGGCAGCTCGAAGTCGGGCCCGGCCGTCATCGCTCCGCCCCGGCCGGCGCCGGGCCGGCGGTCAGCAGGTCGGCGGCCCGGTAGCGCCCGCTGGGCGGCCGGTCACCGAGCAGCCGGAGCACCGCGGGCACCACCGTTTCTGGTTCCGGCCGGTCGGAGATGTCCTCGCCGGGGAACGCCTGCTGGTGCATCTCGGTGCGCATGTCGCCAGGATCGAGTGCGTAAACGCGCAGCTCCGGGTGCTCGGCGCCGAGAATCGCGGACACTTGGTCGAGTGCGGCCTTTGACGAGCCGTAGCCGCCCCAGCCGTCGTACGCCTCGACCGCCGCGTCGGAGCTGACGTTGATGACCGTTCCCCCGGCGGTCTGCAGGTCGGCGATGACCAGCCTGGTCAGCGCGACCGGTGCGAGCACGTTGACGGCGTAGACGGCGGCAAGCTCGTCCTCCGGATAGTCGGCAAGGCGCGGCTGCGGGCTCGGGCCGAGTCGGCTCGCGTTGTTCATCAGCAGCGCGATCGAGCCGAGGTCGCGGGCGGCCGCCACCAGGTCGGCGCGGTGCCCCGCGTCGGTGACGTCGCCGGGCACCGCGACGACCCGGCCGGCCTGGCCGCCGCGCGCCGCGTCCCGCAGCCGGCCGCCATGCCGGGCGTCGGCGGCGACCGACCATCCTTGCGCCGCGAGCGCCTGTGCCATGGCCAGGCCGAGCCCGCGGGATGCGCCCGTGATGATGGCTACCGGCATCGTATTCTCCTTGCCGTGAGCGGCTGTTACCCACATACTTAATGTTCAAGTTAACTTGAAGTCAACCGACCAGCGGCGGGGACCGCGAAGCGGCGCGGACCGCGACGAACGGAGCGGACGATGAAGACGACGGATGCGCTGACGGTGAGCGACGTCGCGAGGCGCAGCGGGTTCGCGGCGTCGGCGCTGCGGTTCTACGAGGACCGCGGCCTGGTGTCCGCGTCGAGGACATCCGGCGGCCAGCGCCGCTACCAGCGCAGCGTGCTGCGCCGGCTGGCCTTCATCCGGGCCGCGCGCAACATCGGGCTGTCGCTCGACGAGATCACCGACGCGCTGGCCAGCCTGCCGGAGACCCGCACGCCGACCAGGGCCGACTGGGCCCGGCTCTCCCGCGCCTGGCGCAGCCGGCTCGATGACCAGATACTTGCGCTGACCGCGCTGCGGGACGGACTGGACTCCTGCATCGGCTGCGGCTGCCTGTCACTGCGCCGCTGCGCCCTGTCCAACCCGGCCGACGTGGCCGCTGCCAGCGGCCCTGGCGCCTCGTATCTGCCCTGGCGGCTGCGCCGCCCCGAGGCGGCGCCGCGCCGCTAGCGCCCGTGCCCGGGCGGGCCATCCCACCAGCGGGGGACGGCGTGGCCAGGGCAGTTTCTGCGTCCCGTGAGCGGTCCGGTGCCGCGATGGTGTTAAATAGGTGGTGGTTGTAGTCGAAGTTCGTATCGTGTAACAGCGCCTGCGGAATTCTGACCGCGGGTGTCTGGATTTTCCAGAGCCCAGCCTTCGAGGGCAGGCGGTCACGACAACCCGGGGCACACGTCCGTGGATCCCGAGGATCGTTTGTAGGAGAAGTAGATGGCTCAGGGCACCGTGAAGTGGTTCAACGCCGACAAGGGCTACGGTTTCATCGCCCCCGACGACGGCACCGCCGACGTCTTCGTTCACCACTCCGCGATCCAGGCTGACGGTTTCCGCAGCCTGCAGGAGAACCAGCGGGTCGACTTCACCGCCGGCCAGGGCCCCAAGGGCCCGCAGGCCGAGCAGGTGCGTCCGCTCTAACCAGGCCGCAACGCCAGCCCGTGCGGTGCCGCCGGCCTTAGGTAGCACCGCACGGCGCGGCGAGGTGGCCCAGCCAGCTGCCGGACGGGGTCGCCGATCATGGCAGCAGAAAGTACCACCAGCCGGATGGTCGCCATCTGGGGCATGGTGGCACGGCAAGCAGCCAGCCGCGGCGGGCCTGCGTCGTTGCAGGACCTCTGCGCGGTCGCGGTCGCCGCGATTCAGGTCAGCGGCGCGGGGCTGATGGCCGTAACCCGGACCGGGGGAGTCCACGTCATGTGCGTTACCGATGAGATCAGCGAACGGCTCGCTGACATCGAGCTGACCTTGGGGGAAGGCCCGCGCGCGGATGCGTTCGCCTTCGGCGGCCCGGTACTGGCGTCAGACCTCACGCACGACGACATCATGGCCCGCTGGCCCGCCTTCGCACCTGCGGCGCGCGCCGCCGGAGCGGCGGCCATTTTTGCCTTCCCGCTGCAGATCGGCGCGATCCGGGTGGGCGTGCTTGAGCTGTACCGGCGCGTGCCACGACCGCTGGCCACGGTCGCGCTTGGCGACGCGTTGTTGTTCGCTGATACCGCCACGCTGCTGCTGCTAGAGAGCCAGCAGGCCGACGGCCGGGATGGCGACGACCAGGGCGGGACGGGGAAGCCGGCGGGCGGCGGCGCGGGCCGCGGGCCGGGCGGGCAGCCGATCGAACTCGGGCTGCGCCGGGCCGAGATCGACCAGGCCACCGGGATGCTCACGGAGCAGCTGGACACCGGCATCGCCGAGGCGTTCGCCCGGCTGCGGGCTTACGCCTACGCGCAGGACCGGCAACTCGCCGATGTCGCCCGCGACATCGTGACGCGCCGGCTACGGCTGACCAATGGCGACGGGCCCGGCAACGGATCCGGGCCGGCCGGCGCCGGCGACCCGAAACCAGACCGGGGCGGTGCCGGGTGAGCCGGCCCGGCCGGCCACCGTGGCGTGCCTGCGTACCCTGGTCACAAGCCGCGCTTGTTCATGAGAGGTGAGCGGAATGGATGGGCGACTGCTCTCGGAAACGTTCGTCGAGCTGGCCGACACCATGGTCGCGGACTTCGACGTGATCGACTTCCTGCACGTGCTGACCGACCGCAGCGTCGAGCTGCTCGGCGCGTCCGCGGCCGGCCTGCTGCTGGCCGACCCGCGCGGCGAGCTGCGGGTGGTTGCCGCCTCCAGCGAGCAGGCCAGGCTGCTTGAGCTGTTCCAGATCCAGCACGACCAGGGCCCGTGCCTGGACTGCTTCCACAGCGGCGAGCCCGTCGCGGTGACCGACCTGGGCGCCGCCGCGGGGCGCTGGCCGCGGTTCGCGCCGGCCGCGCAGCAGGCAGGCTTCACCGCCGTACAGGCCCTGCCGATGCGGCTGCGCGCGCAGATCGTCGGCGCGCTGAACCTCTTCCGCGCGACCGCTGGGCCGTTCGGCGAGGACGAGACCCGGATCGGCCAGGCACTCGCCGACGTGGCCACGATCAGCCTGCTGCACGAGCGCAGCCTGCGCCGCAGCGAGACGCTCAACGAGCAGCTGCAGACCGCCTTGAACAGCCGGGTCACCATCGAGCAGGCCAAGGGCAAGCTCGCCGAGCGGCTGCACGTGGACCTGGACCATGCCTTCGAGCTGCTGCGGAATTACGCCAGGTCCCGCAACCGCCGCCTGTCCGAGATGGCCAGGGCATTCGTCGATGGCTCGGAGCAGCTGCCGGACCTCACGGCTGCGCCGCTGCCATCGCCGCGGCGGGGACGGCGGCCCGGCCCACGGCGTTGAGGTGCCGCAGCGCCTGCGCGTACGAGCCGAACAGGCTGGTCTGGGCGTAAGGCACATCGCGCTGCCGGCAGAACGCCGCGATCAGCGCCTGTGACCGCCGCAGGTTGGGCCGCGGCATGGACGGGAACAAGTGGTGCTCGATCTGGTAGTTCAGGCCGCCGAGCGCGAAGTCGGTCAGCCAGCCGCCGCGCACGTTGCGGGACGTGAGCACCTGGCGGCGCAGGAAGTCGGTCTGGTCGCCCTCGGGCAGCATGGCCATGCCCTTGTGGTTGGGGGCGAAGGAACTGCCCAGGTACACGCCGAACAGGCCCTGCTGCACAAGGACAAAGATCAGGGCTTTAACGGGACTCAGCACCAGCATCACGATGGCCAGGTAACCGATCACGTGGAGAGCCAGCAGAACCGCCTCCGCCGGCCCGTGCCGCGAGGCACGGCTGGTCACGGCGCGGATGCTGGAGACGTGCAGGCTGATACCTTCCATCAGCAGCATCGGGAAGAACAGGTATGCCTGGTACCGCAGCGCCAGCCGGCGCAGCCGCCCCGCGTCGCGAGCCTGCGCGGCGGTGAACGCTAGCGTGCTCATGACGATGTCGGGATCCGCGCCCTCGGTGTTGGGGTGCGCGTGATGGCGGTTGTGCTTGTCCACCCACCAGCCGTAGCTGAGGCCGATGCCGAGATTGCCGAGCAGGATGCCGAGGACATAGTTGGCCCGCCGGGAGCCAAAGATCTGGCGGTGCCCGGCGTCGTGGCCGAGGAAGCCGACCTGGGTGAATATCACGGCTTGGAGTACCGCCATGGCCAGCAGCCACCACGAATCGCCCATCAGAACGAACGCGATCCAGCCGGCCCCCAGCAGGCCGGCGGTGAGCCCGATCTTCCAGACGTAGTAGCGGGAGCGGCGTTCCAGCAGTCCCGCCTGCTTGATCTGCCGGGACAGCTGTGCGTATTCGCTGCCGCGCCGGGGAGCGGGCTGGGTGCGGTCCGGCCATGGCGGCCCGGGTGCGGGCGCCGCTGGCATGAGGCTGGCGTCCTGCCGCGCGATGGCAGGATCGGTTTGCGTGGATCGCACCGTAGAACTCCTAGGCTGCACATCGTGGCCGAAGGGGATGTACCGCCAGGGTCCGGGGCGGGAAGGTGCTGTGCGGCGAGCCAGGTACTGGCCGTGCCGCCGTCAAAAGGGGACGTAACTAACCACGACGTTACCTGGCCGGGCGACCTCCGGCGACCCTTGCCCGGAGCACGCGGCGATATCCTCGGCGGGGCCGCCCGGCCGAGCCCGGGCGCCGGCAAAGGAGGACGATGAGCTGCCATCGCGGCGCCGCGGCCAGTGGCCGCGGCTAGCCCGGGGCTGCCGCTGGCGGGCCTGCGCGTGGTCGAGGTCGGCAGCTTCATCGCCGTCCCGTCAGCAGGCCTGGCCCTTCGCCAGCTCGGCGCCAGGGTGATCCGGGTCGACCCGGTCGGCGGGGCGCCCGACATCGCGCGCTGGCCGCTCGGCCGGGACGGGCGCAGCCTCTACTGGGCGGGCCTCAACCGCGGCAAGGAGTCCGTCGTGCTCGACCTTGCCGCGCCCGCAGGCCAGGAAACCCTGCGGCGGCTGGCCTGCGCGGGCGGCGTGGCAGGCGGCATCCTGCTGACGAACGTCGCCGGGAAGCCGTGGCTGTCCGACGACCTGCTGCGCCGCCGCCGGCCGGACCTCATCTACGTGCAGGTCGCCGGGACCTCCGGCGGCGGCCCAGCGGTCGACTACACCGTCAACGCCGCTTCGGGGCTGGCCTACGCGACCGGTCCGCAGGACGGGGCGGGGCCGGTCAACCAGGCGCTTCCTGCCTGGGACCTGCTGGCGGGTACCCATACGGCGCTTGCCGTGCTGGCGGCCCTGCGCCGGCGGGAGGCTACCGGCGAGGGCGCCAGTCTGCGAGTGGCACTCGAAGACGTCGCCGCGGCCACCCTGACGACACTGGGCTTCCTGCCGGATGCACACCTGCGGCTGCGTAACCGCCCCCCGCACGGTAACTACGTCTACGGCACGTTCGGGACGGACATGCCGCTGGCCGACGGTAACCGGATCATGATCGTGGCGCTCACGTCGCGGCAATGGGACGCGCTGCTGGAGGTAACCGGCACGGCCGGAGCCGCCACCGCGCTGGCCGCCGCGCTCGGCGCCGACTTCAGGTCCGAAGGCGACCGGTACCTGCACCGGCACGTGCTCGCGGCGCTGATGCGGCCGTGGTTCGAGGCGCGGGCGCTGGGCGACGTCTCGGCGGCGCTGGGCGGATCGCGCGTCCTGTGGGCACCGTTCCGCCATTTCACCGACGTGGTCGGCGACGTGAGCCGAGGCGCGGGCCCGCCGGTCGTCGCCGAGCTGGCGGAGGAGGGTTTCGGCGCGGTGCTCGTCACCGACGGGCCGGTGCGGGCGGCCGGCGGCTCGCAGCCGCCTGCCCGCGCCCCGCGACTGGGCCAGCACACCGAGTCCGTGCTCAGCGAGCTGCTACGGAACGACGATGAGTGAGTTCATCCGCCGGATCGGCCGCGACATAAGACATCAGCGCAACATCGACGCGAATGCCGCCGCGGTCCTGGTTTTCGCGGTCGCGGCGGCGTCCGTGGTCGCCGACTCGCTGGCTGTCCGTATCCGGTGGGCCGTGCTGCTGGTCGGCGTCGGCGTACTGGATCGACCAGTTCGAGCGCATCTGGCAGGCGGCCAGGCCGGGCGGAGAACCGGCCAGGCAGCCGGACGGTGTGTGACAATACGACTACGTCACGATCCCGGGGGGGATACGACCATGAGACAGCCCATGCGCCCGGCCGCCTACATCCGGGTCCGTCCTGGCCACGGATCCTTATCGCCGGCGCAGCGCGCGGCCATCCTCGAAGTGGCCAGCCAGCGGGGCTGGCCGGAGCCGACGATCTACGCCGACGATGGCCAGGTCCAGGCAGACGGGTACGGCCAGGCGCTGGCCAGGCTGAGCGCCGCCATCAGCGCTGGCCGGCACGACGCGGTGATCATGGCGAGCACGGCTGCGATGAGCCGCAGCCCGGCGCGCCTGATGGCGTTCTTGGTCCGCTGCACGCACCATGGCGTGGCTGTCGAGTTCACCAGCCCGCGGGCCGCTCCGCCGTCCTGATGCGCCCCCCGCCATCAGGATGGCAGTCGCCGTCCGTCCCGCAACCTGCCCGGCCTGCCCGGATACCGGCTGCCCGGCCGCCGGCGCCGGCCGTACGGCCCCTGGCGCCGGTCCGGCCGCGCTGCCCGGCCGGGAACACCGAGATCCTGACCCGCGCCGGTGTCGAGGCACTGACCGGGGCCTTCCCCGACTGGCGGATCTGGGCCGACGACCACGGCTGGCACGCCCGCCGGCGCGGTGACGTCTACCTGCAGGCCTACCGGCGCGGCGCGCCCGCGTTCTGCGTGCACGCGATCAGCGCGGTCGACCTGGCCGCGCAGCTGCGCTGGCAGCAGGCGGCGGACATCCACGCGCCGGCCGGCTGCTCCCGCAGGTGAGATGCCGGGCGCGCGTGAAATCCGCGACCGATGCCAGGCGGCAGGCGACCGGCCATACCAGGTGCAAAGAAGCCATTGAGGAAATTGTCAAGATTTGCACATTAGTCCTGGCGCCGGCTCGCGGCAAGATAGTTGCCCTAAAGATATTGAAGTAATATGGCGGCAATATCAGCTTTCGCTGTTATCGCAGCGGAGCCTTTCACCCAGCAGAGTCGCATCCTTCGCGTCGGACCCATTAATGCCGCGCGGCGTGCCCCGTGTGCCGGATCACGACTCTGCGGCCGGTGGCGGGGGCGGCGGCTGCACGAACGTTCCGCGGCCGACCACAAACTTGACCCGGCCTTCGTCGCGGAGCATGCCGACCGCCTTGCGGGCTGTCATGCGGGCGATGCCGTATTGCTGCACGAGGCTCTGCTCGGATGGGATCGGCCGGCCCACCTGTAGCTCACCGGAGTCGATCCTGGCCCGCAGGATCCGGTAAAGCTGGAGGTAGATGGGCGTCTCGCCCTCGTGGTCGATCTCCACGTGATCACGTTAAGTCGTCCCCGTTAGGCTGCCGGCATCAGGAGCCGTATGTAGACGTATATGTGCGTCGGTATGTAGAATCCGTGACATGGGAACAGCGAGCAACGATGACCAGGGCAGTCCGGACCTGGTGTTCGGTGATGTGGGCGGATGGATCTCCGGGCCGTCGCTGGATGCCGGGCGCCCGGGCGAGCTGTCGCTGGATGCCGGGTTGTCGCGGCGTGCCGGGCGGCCGGACGGGCCGTCACCGGATGCTGAGTGGCCGGGCGGGCCGTCGCTGGATGCTGGGCTGTCGCGGCGTGCCGGGCGGCCGGGCGGGCCGGGCGGGCCGGGCCGGGCGAGGTTCGGGCTGAACGTGGGCGCGTGGATGCAGGAGTACGGCGCGCGGTACGTGCTGCAGGGCGGGCCCGGCGGGTTCGGGTTCGTGTGCTGGCGGCGCAGCGGTACCGGGCGCCCGGCCGGCCAGCCGATCACGGCCGCGACCCTGGATGACCTGGCCGTGCTTGTCGACCACCGGGAGGCCCACCCGGACCCGCCAGCAGACGGGTGACCTGTCAGATAGCCAACCGCATGCCGTTGACACGGTCACAGCGCCCCGGGCTCGCTGCTCAGCCCCCGGTCACGAATCCGAATCGCGCGGCGCCGTGCTGTCCCGCCGTGAGACGCACGGCGGCCGGGCCCGGAGTTACCGTGGCGGCAGCGGCCGGCCGGATGGCGTTCCGGGCGGCTGACCCCGCGAGCCGAGAGGAGATCGAGATGACTCGACGTGATATCGAGTTCGATGCCGAGGGCGTCACGCTGCGGGGCTGGTTCTATCCCGCCGAGGGCGCGGGGGCCGGCAGCTCGGCCCCGGCGGTGGTCATGGCGCACGGCTTCTCCGCGGTCAAGGAGATGTACCTGGACACCTTCGCCGAGGTGTTCGCCGCGGCCGGGCTGAACGTGGTCGTCTTCGACAACCGCAACTTCGGCGCCAGCGACGGCGAGCCACGGCAGGAGATCGACCCGTGGGCACAGGTACGCGACTACCGGCATGCGATCACCTACGCGGGCACGCTGCCCGGGGTGGACGCCGCCAGGATCGGGATCTGGGGCAGCAGCTACTCGGGCGGGCACGTGCTCGTGGTCGCCGCGATCGACCGCCGGGTCAAGGCCGTGGTGAGCCAGGTCCCGCTGATCAGCGGCCATGACAACCTGCGCGCGCTGGTCCGGGCCGACTTCATCGCCGGCTTCCGCGAGATGTTCGACGCGGACCGGCTGGCCCGCTTCGAGGGCAAGCCGCCCGCCATGGTCCCCGTCGTCGACGAGGACCCGCTCGCCGCGTCCGCGCTGCCGACCCCGGACTCCTGGCAGTGGTTCACCGAGACCGGCAAGGCCCGCGCCCCGGCCTGGCGCAACGAGGTCACCCTGCGCAGCGTCGAGATGTTCACCGAGTACGAGCCGGGCATCTACCTGCCGTACATCAGCCCGACGCCGCTGCTGCTGGTGGTGGCCGTGGGGGACCACCTGGTGCCGTCCGAGCTGTCCATCGCCGCCTTCGAAAAGGCGCACCAGCCCAAGAAGCTGGAGATCCTGCCCGACGCTCACTTCGACGCCTACGTGAAGGGGTTCGAGCTCGCCAGCACCGCCGCCCGCGACTGGCTGGTCCAGTACCTGGCGCCCTAGCCTGCCCCGGATGCTGCCGGGACGGCCAGCGGTGCCCGCTGGCTGCCCCGGCGCCCCGGTCCTGCGAGCTACCCAAGCTCCAGGATCTGCGCTGCATCGTTGAACCCGCCGCGGTTCCTTGGCATGAGCGGTCTGGTTGGTATCGGAGAGGCCGCCCGCGGCCATGCACAGCTCGTTGCTGGTGGTGCCGGCTATCAGCTCGAAAAGCGGATCGGTGCCGTTCGCGTTCTCCAGGTGCAGCGCCCAGGTGAGGGCTCCGAAGCAGTTCCGCTGCGTCATCCTTGCCGCGCGGCCCGGCCGGACACGCGGTGATCATGGCAGCGCTGCGACACGCCGTGCGGCCCGGGATGACCAGGTTTGCCGCCGCCGTCGGGGCATCATGAGGGCGGCACGATGGCCCGATCGACCGCGGTCGGCGCACGGCCGCATCCGGAGATCCATGGCGCGGCGATGAGACTCGTTCACACCTCGGACTGGCACCTGGGGCGCACCCTGCACGGCGAGAGCCTGCTCCTGCACCAGGCCGCCTTCCTGGAATGGCTGCTCGGCCAGGCGGTCGGCCAGCAAGCGGATGCCGTCGTGGTGGCCGGTGACATCTACGACCGGGCGGTGCCGCCCACCGACGCGGTGGCGCTGCTCGACCGGACCCTGCGCGATTTCGCCGCCGCGGGCATCCCGGTGGTCATCACCAGCGGCAACCACGACTCGGCAGTGCGGCTCGGGTTCGGCGCCCGGCTGAGCGAACTGGCCGGCATCCACCTGCGCACGTCGGTCGAGGACATCACCCGCCCGGTCGTGCTGAGCGACGCTAATGGCGAGGTGGCGATCTACGGCATCCCCTACCTGCTGCCGGACGCGGTGCTGGACGAACTCGGCGCGGAGCGCTCGCACCGGTCAGTCCTGCAGGCGGCGGCAGCGCGGATCCGGGCCGATGCCGCCCGGCGCGGCGTCGGCCGCACGGTCGTCGCGGCGCACGCGTTCATCACCGGCGCACTGCCGTCAGATTCGGAACGAGACATCCGCGTCGGTGGCATCGGCGACGTTCCCGCCTCCGTTTTCGACGGCATTTCTTACGTCGCCCTCGGCCATTTGCACGGCCAGCAGCATGTCAAGGCCGCGGCGGGAACCACCGTGCGGTATTCCGGGTCGCCGCTGGCGTTCTCGTTCGGCGAGCAGCACCAGGCCAAGTCCGTCACGCTCGCCGAGATCGGCGCCGCCGGGCAGGTGACCACCACCCAGCTGCCGGCCCCGGTGCCGAGGCCGCTGCGCGAGGTGCGGGGAAAGCTCGGCGACCTGCTCGCCAGGGCCGACGGCGACCTGGCCGGGCTGGCCGGCGCGTGGGTCAAGGTGGTGCTGACCGATACCGTCCGGCCCGCGTCGCCGATGGAGCGGCTGCGGGAAAAGTGGCCGCACACGCTCGTGCTCGAGTTCGCCCCCGAGGGCGGGCTGACCGGCGCCGCTGCGGACCTCGCCAGCCTCACCGCCACGGGGGCCGACCCAGTGGCGATCTGCGGGCAGTTCGTCGAGTTCACCAGCGGCGGCCCGCCGGATGAGGCACAGCGCGCCGTCTTGCGGGACGCGGTGGAGGCCAGCCAGCAGGCCGAGGCGGCTGCCTGATGCAACTGCACAGCCTGCGGCTGCAGGCGTTCGGCCCGTACGCGACGGCGCAGCACGTCGACTTCGACCTGCTGGCCCGCAGCGGGCTGTTCCTGCTGGAGGGACCGACCGGCGCGGGCAAGACCGCGATCCTGGACGCGATCACGTTCGCGCTCTACGGCGGGCTCTCCGCCGACTCATCCTGCGCCGACCGGCTGCACTCGGACTTCGCGGCGCCCGACGTGGAGCCGTCGGTGACATGTGAGTTCTCGCTCGGCGGCGTCCGCTACCAGATCTGGCGGGTGCCGGAGCACCGGCGGCTGAAGCGGCGCGGCCAGGGCTACACGACTCAGCCGAGCCAGGTGCACCTGCAGCGGCACGAGGGCGGCCGCTGGGTCAGCCTGTCCTCGAACAAGGCCGAGGCCGGCGATCTGATCACCGAGTTCGTCGGACTCAACAGGGAGCAGTTCACCCAGGTCATGCTGCTGCCGCAGGGCGAGTTCGCGAGGTTCCTCCGGTGCGGTGACGACGCCAGGCGGACGGTGCTCACCAGGCTGTTCGGCACGCAGCTGTACGACCGGATCACCGACGAACTCGACCGCCGCCGCGGCCAGGCCGTGCGGGAGCGCCAGGACGCCGAGGCCGTCATCATGACCGCCGCGTCGGCGGCGGCCGAGGCGGCCGGCCTGGACGCCGGCGCCCGCGCGGAGGTGCTGAGCCTGACCCGGGCCGAACGCGAGATCCGGCTGAAGGAGACCACCGCAGCGCTGGCGTTGGACGCCGAGGTAACCGGCGCCGGACTGGAAGTGGCATCGGCCGCGGCGGCGGCCGCGCAGCAGGCGGCCGAGCGGGCGAGCCAGCAGGCAGGCCTGCTGGCCCGGCTGACCGAGGCGCTGGCAAAGCTCCGCGAGCACGAGAACGGCCGGTCAGCGCACGACGAGCGGGCCCGGCAGCTGGCCCTGGCGCGCCAGGCGGAGCCGGTCCGGCCGCTGCTGGCGGCGCTCGCCGAGGCCGAGGCTGCCGCAGCCGCCGCCCGCGACGCGGTCCTCGCCCTGGTCAGCGCGCCTGGCTTCGACATGCTTGCGGGCCAGGGCGGTGCCGAGGTGGGTTCCGGGACCGAGGCTGCCGCAGCCGCCGATTGCGAGGCGGTTCTCGCCCTGGCCGCCGCAACAGGCCCGGACGTACCTGCTGGCCCGGACAGTGCCGAGTCCGCTGCCAGTGCTGTGTCCGCTGCCAGTGCTGTGTCCGCTGCCAGTGCTGTGTCCGCTGCCAGCGCCGAGGCGGCTGCCCGCGCCGAGGCAGCCGAGCAGGCGGCCGCCTCGGTGCAGCACCTGGCTGACGACGAGGAAGCGCTGCCCGGCCGGGAGGCTGCCCTGGCCGAGCTACTGCGCGCGGCTGAGCAGGCATCGGCCCGGGCCGCGGCGCTGGCGGAAACCCGTCGCGAGCTGCCGGCCCTGCTAGACGGGCTGGAGCGGGAACTGGCCGATGCACGCGGCGCCGCCGGGGTGCTGGACAGCGCACGCGCACGGCAGCAGGCGGTCGCGCAGCAGCAGGCGGCGGCCATCCAGCTGGCCGAAGTCCAGCAGATGCTCGCGGCAGCCAGCGCCGCGCTGCGGGAGGCCGTGGACGTCCATCAGGCGCTGGTGGACGTGCACCAGCAACAGGTCGAGGCGCGGCTCACCGGGATGGCCGCCGAGCTGGCGGCCCAGCTGACCGCCGGTACCGCCTGCCCGGTCTGCGGCTCGGCCGATCACCCGGCACCGGCCCCGGCCGGGGACGGCGCGGTGTCCGCCGAGGATGTCGACGAGGCCGCCGCGCGGCGGGATGCCGCGCTCGAGGTCCGCGAGCGGGCGGACGCGCACCGCGATGAGCTCGCCAGGAAAGAGGCGGCCCTACAGGCCGCGGCCGCCGGCCGCGCGGCCGGTGAGCTGTCCGCCGAGGCCGACACGCTCGCTGCCACGATCGCGGCGGCGGAGGCGGCGGCGCAGGACGCCGAGCGGCTGGCGGAACTGCTGGCGTCCCGGCGGGCCGAGCATGAGCGCCTCGGTGCTGAGCTGCTGGCGGTTACCGCCGAGGCGACGGCAGCGCACGCGCAGCTGCAGGCCGCGCAGGCGGATCTTGATCGCCGTCGTGCGGAGCTGGCCGAGGGCGCGGCGGGACACCCGTCCGTCGCGGCCAGGCAGCGTGCCTTGCGGGAAGCGGCCAGCCGGGACCGTGCCCTGGCCGCCGCGCTTGACCGGCTGGCCGGCCTGACGGCCGCGGCGCACGAAGCCAGATCCAGGGCAGCGGCCGAGGCCCTGGCCAACGGGTTCTCCGCGCTGGCCGAGGCCCGCCAGGCCGTGCTCAGCCCAGCCGAGCTGGCGGAACTCGACGAGCAGGTGACGTCCTGGGACGAGGCGCTGATCCGGCTGACGGCCGAAGCCGAGGCGGGTGACCTGTCCGGCCTCGATCCTGGCCTGGCACGGGAGGCGCAGGCAGCGGCCAGGGCGGCGGCGGACACCATGGCTCGCGCGGCGGAGGCCGAGCAGGACGTCCGGGCCGCGCACCAGGCCGCGACCGCGATGGCCGCGCGGTTCGGCCAGCGGCTCGGTGAGGTGCGCGCCGCCGAGCAGGCCCACGACCGGCTGGCCGAGGCGACCGAGACCGTGATCAGGCTGGCCAGCCTGGCCAAGGGGATGGACGGCCACCGCCGCGTCGCGCTGACCACGTACGTCCTGCGGCACTGGTTCGAGCAGGTCGTCGCCGCGGCCAACGTGCGGCTGTCGGTCATGTCATCCGGCCGCTACGAGCTCAAGCGGATCGACGAGGGCGAGAACAAGCGGCAGCGCGCCGGGCTGACGCTCTCGGTGATCGACCGGCACACCGGGGAGGAGCGCAGCCCCAAGTCGCTGTCCGGCGGCGAGACGTTCTACACCTCGCTGGCACTCGCGCTCGGCCTGGCCGACGTGGTCAGGGCCGAGGCCGGGGGAGTGGACCTGGACACGCTGTTTATCGATGAGGGCTTCGGCTCGCTGGACGCCGACACGCTGGACCAGGTGCTCGGCGTCATCGACGACCTGCGGGACTGCGGCCGGGTGGTCGGCATCGTGAGCCACGTGACCGACCTGAAGGACCGGGTGGCCGAGCGCCTCGAAGTCCGCCGGATCGGCGACCGCTCATCCACCCTGCGCGTCATCGCCTAACTGATCGAGGACGTGCTCACGACCGGCGACGACACGGACAGCCGGTGGCGAACGATGACGCTAGCTGTCTTCACTCGCGCTGCTCGGATTGAGCAGCCAGTCCTCCGCGATCGGGCGTTCGGGTGGCCCGGACTGTAGCCAGCCATGCAGGGCATGGATGAGGGGGCCGGGATTCTTCCTGGATCGGGGAAAGGCCCTGCTGTTGGTGAACAGCAGTCCGACGATGGGCGAGCCCGCTTGCAGCGCGCGGAGTAGGATGGGCCGGAAATCCTTCACGTTCTCGGTCAGCAGCCACCTGCCCTGCCCCGCGGCCCAGGCGAAAACCCCGTCGTCGGTCATCGCCCGCAGGTCAGGCGCCTCGGCAATCGCGACCACGTCGTGGCCGAGGTCGCGCAGGGCTGCCGCGATTGCCGGAGAGAACATCTCGTCGAGCACGAGCTTTGCACCGGTAAACCCGCTCATGCGATGAGCTGCTGTTGAACTCGCCATGCTTTCTCAGCGCGGGCTGATGCCTCCTCGGCATCGTCGATCTCGGCGTCGATCTCCGCCCGGTAGTCTCCGTAGTAGCTCACCGCCGTGCCGATCCGGCTGGCATCGACAGCAAATACCTCAGCGGCGGCATCCAGCGCGGCCGGGCCGCGCTCATCAACCTCGCGCAGGAACGTGATGACCTCCCAGATGTCGGGGCCGAAGGCTAGCGCGGCACGCCGGCCGGACGGGCCATCCTTGAAGATCACACCTGGATGGTCAGCCATCCGCAGCCCTTCGTCGATGAGGCGCTGTGCCAGCGTTGACGTGCTGGAGCCAACGGTCGAGGTTGCGCGACGCTTGAGGCGTTCCAGTAGCGCGGCGTCGAAGCGGATCGAGAGCGGCGTCGTCATGCGCTACATTGTAGCCGATGCACTACAACCGTCCCCCGCGGGGCCCGTTGAGCTGGCATCCCGTGACCTCCAGGAGCCGACACGATGACAGCGGCACCAGCGCCGAAGATCGAACTGCACGTTCACCTGGAGGGCGCCGTGCGCCCGCGGGCGCTGCTGGAGATCGCCGCCCGCAATGGCGTCAGCCTTCCCGCGTCCAGCGAAGCGGAACTCGCCAAGCTCTATCAGTTCCGGGATTTCGCGCATTTCCTTGAGCTGTGGCTGATGACGACCTGCGCCCTGCAGAAGGAACAGGACTTCCGCCAGGTCGTCGTCGAGTACGCGACCGAGGCCGCGTCCCACGGCGCGGTCTACCTGGAGGGGATCTTCACCCCGGCCGAGCGGATCCGCGGCGGCTCCTCCTGGGACGAGGTCTTCACCGGATTTTGCGACGGCGCGATCGAGGCGAGGGAGAGAACCGGCGTCGAGGTGCGGCTGACCCCCGACATACCGCGCAACCTCGGCCCGGAGGTCGCGATCGAGACGGCGCGGTACGCGATCAGGTACCGCGAGCGCGGCATCGTCGGGCTGGGCCTCGGCGGCCCGGAAGACTCCTATCCCGGCGCCCCCTTCGAGCGAGCGTTCCAGATGGCCAGGGACGGCGGCCTCGGCTCCGTTCCGCACGCCGGCGAGGTGACCGACGCCGCGTCCGTGCGCGAGGCCATCGACGTCCTGCACGCGGATCGGATCCGGCACGGCATCCGCTCGGCCGAGGATCCCGGGCTGGTGCGCGAGCTTGCCGCCCGGGGCATCGTATGCGACGTCTGCCCGGTTTCGAACGTCGGCACCGGAGCCGTTGGCTCCCTGGCTGAGCATCCGCTGCCGCTGATGCTCAGCGCCGGAGTCCGGTGCTCCATCAGCACCGATGACCCGGCCATGTTCGGCACCGACCTGGCACATGAATACCGGGTCGCGGCCCGCCTCGGGTGCCCGGCCGCGGCCGCGTTCTGGGCCGGGCTGAGCGGCGCGCTGTGCGATGACGGCACCCGGTCCCGCCTGCAGGCCATCGCTGACGCCACGACATGGCAAGATCCTGCCCCGCCGGGTGATCGCCGCTAGGTCAGCGCCGCCTATCGCTGGGCCGCATCCTCGCGGCGGGCGGCGACCTCGATCGCGTCACGCCCGTTGACCGCGGTGATCACCTGATAGCCGTTGCGGGCCAGGATCCGGCGGGTCACCTCCCGCAGCGGGCCCGCGGTGGATGTCCGGCGCCGGATCGCCTGGCCGTGAGCTGGCCTGACCGGTCAGCTCACGCGGAGTCCGCGGAGTCGGGCGCGAACCCGGCAGCCGTGCGGATGGCCGAGTTCGTCGAAGATGCCCATGGCGCTTTCCCACGTGTCGCGAGCCGCATCGAGGTCACCAGCGGCGCGGTGGGTTTCGCCGAGGCGGACGAGAATGCCGGCTTCGAAGTAGCGGTCGCCGAGTTCACGGAACAGGCCGGCCGCACGTTGATAGCAGCTGATCGCCTGCCGGTGGTCGCCGAGGTGATGGTAGCCGTAACCGAGGCTGTCCCAGGTGTGCGCCTGGCCGTCCCGGTCCCCGATCTCGCTGAGCAGCGGCAGCGCCTGCCGGCAGTGCGCGAGTGCCTGGTCGAAGTCTTTCCGCAGGGCAAGGCACCACCCGAGCCCGTTGAGTGCCCTGGCTTCCCCGGCCCGGTGCCCCGCCGCGCGGAACAGGCGGAGCGACTGCCTGGCATGGTCGGCCGCCCCGGTGAAGCGTCCCTCCAGCTCGGCAAGGATGGCGAGGTAACGGTGCGTGTAGGCCTGGCCGACCAGGTCGCCGGGTTCCCGGTACAGCTCAAGGGCGTGGCCGAGATGGGCGCGGGCATCGCCGTGGCGGCCCAGCGTGCCGTAAGCACGGCCCAGGTCGAGATGGGCCCGGCCGAGGTCGCGGCGGGTAACGGCAACCGGGGCCAGGTCGCCGAGCCGGCGGACCGCGTCCAGCGCCGCGATGTGCGTGTCGACCCAGTCCTGCGCGAGCATGCGGCGCTGCAGGAAGGTGGTCAGCGCCCAGGCGAGCCGCCAGGTGTGGGTGTCGAATCCGTCCGTGGCTGCCCGCCGTACGGCACCCAGCAGCACGGCATGCTCGGCCGAGAACCACGCGAGTGCCTGCCGGCAGTCGGCGATCTCTTCCGGGATGACATCGGGGCAGGCGTCGGGCAGGCGGATCGGGTCGCGGGCCGGGTCGAGCACCCGGTAGCCGCTGTAGGCGGTGCGCAGATAATGGTCGAGCATGCGGCGCACGGCCGCGCGGCGGCCGGGAGCCGCCCACCGGGCCATACACAGCACTGGGTGAACTGGTGCCGCCGCCACCAGGCCCGCTCCCGCTGGTACCACCAGCGCACACGGCTCGCCCGGGACGCCGGCATTGCCCTGGCCGGCCAGCAAATGAGGGCTGGCCGTGGCTAGGGCTTCACAGACTTGGCGCAGGTCACCGGCGCGCTGCCGGGGACGAACTCCCACGCGGCCTGAATGTGGTCAGGCGAAACACGGTGGCCGGGTACTGCGCTGATCACGAACCGGGCGCCCTGGGGAATCTTGGAGGGGGTGATGGTCCACGACCAGTTCAAGGGCTTGCTTGACCCGTGTCCGCCCATCAGCAAGAACACCGAGCTCATCTGCGTGGGCCTCCCGTTCAGGTAGCTGACGATCCCGCGCGTGGGCAGCAGGACGTGCCGTCCCCGGGCCAGGCAGATTTCCCCCCGCCGGACCATCGCCGGGACCCCCGCTTGGGCCAGCACGTGCTGCAGCCGGGCGGGCTGCGAGGTGTTGTGCAGCTTGAAGGTGACCGTGCCGTCCGGGCTGGTGTCCACCGACCAGGCGGCAAGGTGCACGTGCACCGGCCGGGCCTGGCTCCCGGGGACCGCCAGGGCAAGGGCGATGCCGATGGCGGCGCAGGCAGCTCCCGCCGCGGCCAGCACCCGGCGGCTGCGGCGCTTGCTGGCGCTGGCGAAAATCTCGCTGGCCGGCCTGGTCATGCGCACACCGCTCACCGAGTCACGCACCTCGGCGAGGCGGTTTGCCAGGGCGGTAAGCGTGGCGTCGTCGGTCATGTGATCCGCTCCTGATCGTCAAGGGATGGCCGTTCGCGGCGCAGCGCGTCAAGCCCCGGTGAAGGTGAGAGGCGACGGTCCCGCCGGGCATGCCGAGTACCCGGGCGGTGGTGGCGGTGTCCAGGTCGAGCAGCAACCGCAGCGCGATGACCTCGCGCTGGCGGACCGGCAGCCGCCGCAATGCCGCCACCAGCGAGCTGTCCAGGGCCGGGTCCTGGCCGACGGTTGCCGCGCTGTCGTGGCTGCCCAGCGTGACCTCCCGGCGGTGCCGCCGCCACCAGGACACATGCGCGTTCAGCGCGGTGCGCACGACCCAGGCACGCGGCGCCGGATGCCGGCGCACCTTCCGCCACGACATCCAGGCCCTGGTGAAGGCCTCCGCGACCAGATCCTCGGCGAGATCCCCGTCACCCACGCTGATCAGCACGACCTGCAGGCACTCATCCCGGGCAGCCGCATAGAACTCCGCGAATTCGCGCCGGTCTTCCTCCACACCCAATACACGCATGGGCAGCCCGATTCCTTGCACCAGGTGACTCCTTGACGCGGGCGGCCGCGAGCTGGACGCTGGAGCGCCGAGGAAGACGGCAGCGCCCACAGCGGATGGGTGCCGGCCGAGCCTGGCTGATCCCGCGGCCAGCTGTGGCATGGAGCCGGCGAGCCCGGCCCCATCCTGGCAGCAGCAGCCGCCCTCGATCCTGCTGCCGTCACACACGCATGATCGACAGGCGACTGCACCCCGTCGAACGGAACTGCTCAGCCCGCCCCGCCGCAGGTCAAAGCCCGAATGGCGGCTGCCGTACTAGTCCAGGACACGATCACCTGGCCCGGTCCCCACGGATGTCCGTAGCTGCACGCCACAGGCCACTCTGACTTGCCGAGCCGCTCACGGGCGAACCGCGCCGGGCCCAGCGCCAGCCACTCGCGCTCCAGGTTGGCCATCGAGATGCGCGCCGGGTACGCCGGATTGCGGCGCGCCCACACCCGCCGGCCAAATCCTCCGTGACCTCAATGTCAAGCTTGGTGGTGCCCGCCGGTGCTGGCGGGTTCCTGGGCACCGGGCGACTCATCCGTGCTCTGACGGCCACCGATGACGCCGATTCCGCTCGATTGGCCGTCACACCCAGGGGCCGGCTGCCGCCGCAGGGCCTGCTCCAGCGCGGAGAAGCGGACTCGTTCTTGCTCCAGGCGGATGGACGGCCCCAAGGTGCCTTGGGCTAGGTCGCGGTAGAGGCTTGCCTCGTCCGGCTCCAGCAGGTCAAGCGGTGCGTCGGTCGGGCTCGGCTCGGTCACCCATTGGGTCCGGTGGGCCAGCAGCGTGGCATAGTCCATCAGCATCGACTTGGCATGCGGGAAGGTGCGCCGGAGCCGGTTCAGGATCGCGAATCCGTGCGTGTCGATGTCGCCCCAGTAGGCGAGCCCGGTGTCAGCCAGCCAGCCGAGCCGCTCCAGCGCCGACACCGCGTAACCCGCGCCGAAGATCACCATGGCGTGCTCGGGCACCGGGAACGCCAGGTAGGTGATCTCGTTCTCGGCTACGTAAACGGCGGTGACGCCCGGGGGCGCCGCCGTGAGTTCCTGCGCGCGCACCGTGAGCTCGCTGAACTGGCCGAATCCAGGGCTGACGCCGCTGCCGGGCAGCCGGAACCGCACGTACTCCGGCTTCCTGCGGAACCCGTACCGGCCGGCGAAATCCGTCCGCCGGATCGCCGGGTCGAGCTGGCCGTCCAACTGGAGGTCGAGTAGGTCGGCCAGGATGCCCCGGTGCTGCTCGATGAACTTGGTGTCCGAGCCCGGCACGTCGATCTGGCGCAGGTACATGTCCCGCTGTCGGCAGTCGGCTATCCAGCGCACCGTGCCGACGACCTGCGGCCAGCATTCCCGCAGCCCGAGGACTCGCATCGGATGCGCCGCCATCCACGGGACAAGCCGGGGGCAGCTTGCCCTGGTCGCGCTGGCCATCTCGGCGAACCTGCGCACATCGCCGCCGACCCCGAGCAGGTCCCAGAGCTGGCCGAAGCTGTCGATCCAGGCCCGGCACGGGATGAGGTTGGCGCCGATCGCCCGGCCGCCGACCTTCTTGTATTCCAGCCGCATCAGCTTCGTGTCCGCGCGCTCCCAGCCGGCGGCCCACGCCTGCACCTCGCCGAAGCGCTCGGCAAGCTCTCCTGCTGATGGGCCGTGCAGCGGCACGCCGAGCGGCTCCCAGCCCTGGCCGCTGGCGAACGCGCTGAGCAGAACCCCGGACTGCCATCGCTTGCGCAGCAGCCCAAGCACGTCGGCCGGCGTGCTCCAGGCTCGCGGCCTGGCCGCGGCTGCGGGCATCTCAGCTCCCGGCGACAGGCACGGTCACCTGCTGGGAGAGCAGGTGCGCGAGCTGCCGTGCCCGGTACTCCTCGATGGTGAGTGTCTGCAGCCGCGAGTTGTTGTGCTCGGGATTGTCGACGAACCCGACCGCCGACACGTACGGCTCGATCACATGGATCTTCTGCAGCGGCGTGACGATCAGCAGCTGCAGGCCGAGGCGGCGGAACAGCTCGAGCGCGAAGCGGGTGGACTCGTCAGATCCCCGCCCGAATGCCTCGTCGATGACGACGAACCGGAAGGTCTTGGACCGCGTCGCTCCCCATTCCAGCTTGAACTGGTAGGCCAGCGACGCGGCCAGGATCGTGTAGGCGAGCTTTTCCTTCTGCCCGCCGGACTTGCCCCCCGAGTCGGTGTAGTTCTCGTACTCGGTGTTGTCCTCGCGCCAGCGTTCCGAGGCGGAGAAGATGTACCAGTTGCGCACGTCGGTCACCCGCCTGGTCCACGCGGCGTCAGCCTCGGCCTGGCCCTCGCGTCCCCTGAATCGCTCGATAATCCGGCTGACCTGGAGGAACTTCTGCTCGGAGTACTGATCCGAGCCGTCGCCGGAGATGGAGTCGTCGGTGCACGCGCGCAGTTCGGCGGCGAATTCGCGGATCTCGACGTTGGGCGTGCGCTGCGCCTCAAGCCGGATGTACCGCCCCGGGTTGTAGTCGACGCCGACCAGCGACTCGTTGATGATGGCGACGCGCTCCCTGATCAGCTGGCCCTGCTTGTTGAGCTGGGAGTGGAAGCCCGCGATGTCGCGGATCGTGTTGGTGTTCAGGTAGGTCTTGAATTGAGCCTGGAACCGCGGCAGATCGTCATCGACCAGGCGCCGGTGCAGGTCGCGGTACCCGCCGGCGGAAAGAACCGAGTCGTCGAAGTCGGCCGTCTCCAGCGGGTACCGCTGGCGGAAGTCACCCATCCGGGACACGATCTTGTTGCCCAGGGTGTTACGCCGGCTGGTCCGGCCGTCGATCAGCGAGGTGAGGACGCCGTGGGCGGTCCTGTCCGCCTGGTCGCAGTCGGCCGGGACGGCCAGCCGGAGGCCGGCCAGCGGCCTGGCGGTCATCCGCTCGGCGATGGCGGCGAAATGCGCGCGGGCCAGCTCGCAGCCAGCATCCGCCAGCACGCTGCGGGCTTCGTCCAGGCTGCGCCGGGCTGTCTCGATCTCGTTGCCCAGGCTGCCGATCTTGCTGCTGGCCGATTCCCGCTCGGCCTCCGCCGTCGCGATCTCCTGCTTGACCGTCTCGAGCCGGCGGGTGAGCCGCTCCAGCTCCCCGGAGGACTGCTCCAGGCGCTGCTTCTCTGCTTCGAGGTCTTCGATCCTGACGACCACCGCCTGCCAGTCGATCTCGGTGTAGTCGCGGGTCTCGCTGAGCCCCGCGAGCACCTGCCCCCGCCCGATGGCCGTTTCCAGGTCGGCCTTGAGCGCCCGCTGCGTGGCGGCGAGCTTGTTCTGCTTCTCCTGCAGTCCGGCGGCCTGCCGGAGCAGCGCGCTGATCTTCTGCGCGTTGGTCCAGCCGAGAATGTACGAACTCCGGTCATCGATGCGGGTGCGGTCGTCCTTCTCGTGCCGCCCGCCGGATCCCTTGATCTGGCCGGCCTTCGTGATGGCCTTCGGCGCTCGCCGGAACTCGGCCATGGTCTCGACGCAGTCAAAGCCGGCCCGGATGGACAGCTCGCGCTCCAGCCAGGGGTAGAACTCGGTGTCCTTGATCTCCAGCTTGGCGAACAGCAGCCTGCCGTCCGGGCCGCCCCTGGGGCCGGTCTCGCTTCCTCGTGCCGGCCCGCGGACCGCCGCCGGCGCCGGTACCCGGTAGTAGACCAGCCGGGCGCCGAGATGGTGGTCGTTGATCCAGTCCGAGACCGCCGGGTAGTGCTCGTCGGGCACGAGCAGGGACAGGGCGAAACTGTGCAACAGCCGCTCGGCGGCGCCTTCCCACGCGGACTCCTCGGGGCGGACCTGGATCAGCTCGCCGGCGAACGGCAGCTCCGGCTCGGCCAGGTGCAGCTCCCGGCAGAGCAGCTGCCGCAGGTCGAGGCTGCGCTTGGGGATGCTGCTGGTCCGTGAGCGGAGGCTGACCAGCTCGGCGTTCAGCTCCGCGGCGCGGCCCTGGGCGACCTTGGCTTCGACGCTGACCTCGGTGAGCCGGTTCTGGCAGTCAGCACGGTGCTGGCTGTCCGCCGCTGCCGCCTCGACGATCTCGCGCCGGCGGGAGCTGAACTGGCGAGCGGTCTCGACCGGCTCCATCCCCGCCTTGGCAAGCAGCTCACCGAACCGCTCGGCCTTGCGCATCCGTTCCTCGGCGGCCTTGGTGTCCTCGGCAAGCCGCCGCTCGATCTCGCTCAGGCGGTCACCGCCATGGCCGGCTCGTTCTAGCTGCAGGCCGGTCTCCTTCTTGCGCAGCTCCGCCAGCAGGTCCTTCAGCCGCCCCAGCGCCTGCTCACGGGCGGCCCTGTCCTTCTCCAGGCCGGATATCTGCCGGTCGAGCAGCCCGGATTTGCGGTCGGCGAAGTAGTACCGCAGCGCTGCCCGCTGGTCGGTCACCGACTGGATCTCGGCGCCGAGGCTGTCGTAGCTGTCGCAGTCGGCGAGCAGCGGCTCCAGCTCAGCCAGCTGGGCCTGCGCCCGCCGGACCGCCTCGTGCGCCCTGGTGAGGTCCTCGAAGTGCGCCACCAGGCGGTCCGTCCAGGAAGCGGCGTCGAAGGGCTCCAGCATGTGGCTGCGGACGAAATCGTTGAGATTGCCCACCGACTTCATCGACACTGTCTGGTGGAACAACTCCATGGCCTGCTCGGACTCGATGCCGAGCCGGCGCCGGAAGTCCTTGCCATAGTCAGGGAAATGGTCGTAGGTGCGCGCGCCGGCGGCGCGCAGCTTCTTCTTCAGCGCGGCGATGTCCGTGCCGAAATCAGCGAAGTCGCCGATGACCGACATACCGCGGTCGGCGGTGACGAAGAACCGGTCCGGCTGGCCCTGATGACCATCTCGCGTCCAGAAGACCTGGGCGATCGTGACGCAGGCGTCGTAGCCGCGGTTGGTGAAGACGCCCAGGATCACCGAGTACGAGCCGGCGTCGCGCAGCGCCACCGGGCGGGACGAGCCGGTGACCTCGCTCCGCTCGGACTTGTAGTACCCGAGGACGTACGAGCGCAGGTTCCGCTCGCGGGTCTCCGCGCCGGCCGCCTTGTTGTAGGAGATGCGGTTGGCCGGCAGCAGCAGCGTGGTGATGGCATCCACGATGGTGGACTTGCCGGAGCCGATGTCGCCGGTCAGCAGCCCGTTGCGGCCGTCTGCCCGGAAGGCCCATACCCGCTCGTTGAAGGTCCCCCAGTTATAGAGCTCCAGGCGGTCAAGCCGGAAGCCGCTGAGCGGGTCGCCGCCGATGTCCTGCAGATCGACGGCGCTGAACAGTCCCGCGGTCAATGCCCCGCCGCCCTTCGCGCGCCCGCATCCGGCGGCATGCCCGCGGGCACGGCAACATCTGCCCGGTTCTCGCCGGCCGGGATACCCGTGTCCGGGTCATCGCCATCCGCGTCACCACCGTCGGGGTCGCCACCGCCGGCTGTGGCCTCGCCGTCCGGGTCATCAGCCGCGGCATCGGCGTCCGGGTAGCCGCCTGCTAGCACGGTCGCGTACCGGGCCAGTTGCCGGTCGAAGTCGGCGAGCCACTGGCCGTCGACGAACGCCTTCAGGATCCGCCGTACCTCGAAGAGCGACGGGGAGTTCTTCACCCGGCGCAGGAAGCCCAGCTCGACCGCCTTTCCGATGTAGGCGTCGATCTGGTCGACCATGCGGGCTTCGTTGCTGGTGGGCGGCAGGAACAGGCGGACCATGTCAACGATCTGGTCCCTGGTCAGCATCAGCCGGGTGTCGCTGTTGCTGGCGTCGAACTCGGCCAGCTTCTTGCGCAGCAGGGCGAGCAGCAGGCTCACCGGGAACGACAGCGAGCGGCGCGCGATCAGCCTGGGCGGAGCCGGGTGATCGGGGTCCGCCTCCCCGGCATCGGGCCTGGAGCGCAGGAAGGCATACCCTTCGGCCTCGTCCACGACCACGGTCAGGCCGAGCACGGCGACATAGTCACTGACCTGCACCTGGAGCTGGAGCAGATGGCGCCATGCCTTGTCGTGGGTATCGCGGTACAAGACGCCCTTCATCAGCTGGGTCACGACGAGCGGCAGGTCAAGCTCGGCCGTGGCCATCGCGGCCGGCCCCGGGCTCATCGCTGGCCTCCGTACGGGCTGGCAGGCCGGCCGCCGCCGGCCGTGCGGGCAAAGATGACCCTGGGCAGCGTAGCGGTCCGGTTCCCGCCGCCGGGATCACGCCAGCTAACCTGGTCCTTGGCGCCTTCGTCGAACACCACCCGGAAGGCCTCGTCGGTCAGCGACAGGTACGTCACCAGCTCGGCGAGACCGTGCTCCAGCGGCTGCTCGCGGACCAGCTGCGCCAGTCCCACCTGGGAGCGCTGCTGCAGGGCGCGCCGGACGCTCATCGACAGCCGTGCCGGGTCCACGTGCACCTGCTCGAAGAGCGTCGGCGCGTCGAAGCCATCCTGCCCGGCATGAACCGACGCGCTGTCGATCGGTGCCTTCGCCAGCGGCGTGTACAGCGGGCGCTCCATCGGCAGCGCGATCGCCGGGGACGTGCCGTCGATCTCGGTCGTCAGGCTGACGCGGTGCTGCCCGCGAAGCCGCAGCGCGTTCGCTTCGATGCTGCGCAGGATGTCCATCACGCGCCGGTTCTCCAGCCAGGCCTGATCATCGAGGAAGCGCCGCAGCTGCTCGGACAGCATCCGCACGGTTGCCTGGGTGCGCTCCCCGGCGTCCAGCCAGTCATAGTGGATATGCCGCATGCGCGCGTCGCTCTCGGCAATCCCGTCCAGCGCCTGTACTCGCTCCAGCAGCCCGGTCAGCTCCTCCTGCCTGCTGGGGGACAGCAGGAAGTCGTAGAAGGCCTGGAAGCTGCGGCCTTGATCGGAGTCCGCGATGGTCTCGCGGCTGCCGAGCACCTGGTCGAGCAGCTCGCCCTTGGAGCCGCTCCACGCCGCCACGCGCTCGCGCAGATCCCGGTCGAGCGCGCGGAAATTGGCCTCGACCTCACGGAAATCCGACAGCAGCTCCCGCGCGGTGGCGGCGAATTGCTGGTAGCGGTCGCGCAGCGCCGAGACATCGAGCACCTCGACCTCGCCGTCCGCCGCCCGGGAGATCTCCTCGTCGATCTCGTCCCGGCGCCTGCGCAGTTCGGCCAGCCGTACCTCCGGGTCGGTCTCGGTGCCGAACACCATCTGCCGCAGCAGGATGAAGATCGTGTTCAGCCGCGACTCCGTGCCCACGAAGGAGCGTGCCTGCAGCGCCTTGACCCAGCCGAGCGCCTTCTCGACGGCCGGGGTGGCGTCGAAGTACGGCTCGTCAGAGCCTTCCGGGTAGTACTTGCGGAGCCAGCCGGCCTCCGGCGCGGCCCAGTCATCCAGGTACGCCTTCGCTGGCCGGGGATACGCCTGGCCGCCGAGCCGCTCGTTCAGCGCATACAGCTCGTCATCCAGCCGGCTGACCAGGTCCGAGGTCGAGATGGACCGCACGTTCCCGGCCACGAACACCTTGTCGCAGAAGGCCAGAATCAGCGGCGCGTTGGCGGCATTGAGCAGCCGCCATGCGGCGCTGTGCCTGCGCAGCGCGGTGATCTCGTCGAAGTCCACGGCACCTTGCCCTCGGCTGTCGGCCTCTGTTGCTGGCGCCCATCGTAGAGGGGGGCTGCGACAAAGCCGGGCCGCATCGAGTAGCCGCCGCGCCGTGTTCTTGCCGCTGTCCGGGCCGGTAGCTGACGTTTCGCCCGGCCGGGCGAAACTGGAACGGTGACCGGCTGGGTGCTGCATGTCGACCTCGACCAGTTCATCGCGGCCGTCGAGGTGTTGCGGCGGCCCGAGCTGCGCGGGCGGCCGCTCGTGGTCGGTGGTGACGGCGACCCGGCCAAGCGGGGCGTGGTCAGCACCGCCTCCTACGAAGCGCGGGCGCACGGCGTGCACTCCGGGCTGCCGCTGCGGACCGCGGCGCGGCGCTGCCCGGAAGCCGTCTTCCTGCCCGTCGACAGCGAAGTTTACGAGGCAGCGTCCGCGCAGGTCATGGACACGCTGCGGGAGTTCGACGCGGTGGTCGAGGTGATGGGCTGGGACGAGGCATTCCTGGGGGTCGAGACCGACGATCCGGAGGCACTCGCCCGCCAGGTCGCCGAGCGCGTCCGCGCCAGCACGCGGCTGGACTGCTCGGTCGGGATCGGCCAGAACAAGCTGCAGGCGAAGCTGGCCACCGGCTTCGGCAAGCCGGCCGGGATCTTCCGGCTGACCGGGGACAACTGGTTCGACGTGCTCGGCGACCAGCCGACCGACGCGCTGTGGGGGATTGGCGCCAAGACGGCGCGCAAGCTGGCCGGGGTCGGCATCGGCACCGTCCGGGATCTCGCCGCCGCCGACCCGGCGGCACTGGCGGCGCGGTTCGGCCCGGTCACCGGGCCCTGGCTGGTGCTGACCGCCCGCGGCCTGGGCTCGTCGCGGGTGGACGCCGCGCCGTACGTCCCCCGCTCCCGCAGCCGGGAGACCACGTTCCAGCGGGACCTGCAGGACTGGGCGGAAGTCAGCGCCGAGGTAGTGCGGCTGGCCCGGCAGGTGACCGCCGACGTGGCCGCGGAGCAGCGGCCGGTGATCCGGGTTGTGGTGAAGATCCGGTACACGCCGTTCTTCACCAGCACCCACGGGCATACCCTCGCCGCCCCGGTGCCGCCCACCGACGAGGCAGCACTGGGGGCGGCCATCGGGGCGGGCGCGCTGGCCGCCCTCGAGCTCTTCACCGGGCGGCGCCCGGTGCGGCTGGTGGGCGTCCGCGCCGAGTTCGAGCGCTAACCCGAAGCGGCATCCCCGCTGGAGCAGCTGTGGCGGGCAGGCAGGGCTCGCCGCCAGTCAGGATGCGCGGCGCCCGCGGCGTCGGCTCCGCCGGAAGACCAGCCAGGAGCCGCTGGCCACGACGGTCAGTACCAGCGCCGCGCCAAGGAGCCGGAGGTATCCGGGCTGAGACCCGGTGGCAGCGGCATGGCTCGCGTGCGCGGCCGCGATTGCGCCGGCGGGCAGTTCGTCGGAGTGGGCGGCGCACACGATCGGCCGTGAGCTGGCCCCGATGTTCGCGCAGGCGATCGCGGCGAGGCGCAGCAGTTGCCGGGGCGTCCGCCCGACGCGACCGACGACGTAGAAGGTGTACGTGCGCTGGGCTGGCAGGTTCAGCTGCCAGGTCAGCTGGCCTGCGTGCCTCGTGGGGTGCCGGGTGGCTGAGATGAGCTTCATGTTGACCGGCAGGGTCTGCACGATCCGCAGCCGCGGGACATCCCGCTTTCCGATGTTGTGGATCTTGACGGCATAGGTGAGCAGGTCACCGGGCTGGACGTGCTGCCTGCCGTCACTGACTCCGATGCTCAGTTCCGGCGCATGCGCAGCGGCGGCGCCGCTCGCCGCAGCCGCCGACTTCGGCGTCACTGCCGATGTCAGGCGCATGGCCGCGGCCGGCCCGGCGGTCGTCCCGCTGGCGGTCGCCGCGCTGGCGGTCGCCGACAGGAGCGGTGAAAGACTTTAGGCGTTTGTGATCGTCTGGGGTGTTGCTGTATTTGTGTCCTGTGCCTGTCGTTGAGAAGGTTTCCGCGGTCGCGGCGGGCCGCTTTGAGATGTTCCAGGGGTTGATGGAGGAGCACGGATATCGACGGTGCGGGAAGACCTGGCGCTGGCGGAGGTGGCGTGGTTGACTGACCGGCTGCTGACACACAGGCACCTGATTCCGAACGGACTGGTCGTCCTCCTCCGCGCGTTCCAGCGTGCGCTCCAGGAGCCGGACGACTCCGTTCTGGGGGCTAGCGGATACCCTCCGGCGCGCGCGCTCACCAGGGCCTACCGGGCTTCCGAACGGACGGTCGCGCGAGCGGTCCGTGATTGCTGGCTGCCGTGCCCGCGCGCGGTCATCGTCGCTGCTGGTCCCCGGTTGGACTCCGAAGGTACCGAACGAAGGGTCGTGGCTCGTACCGGCCGCCGCGCCTCCTCCTCAGCCCCGCCCCTTCACTCTTGGCGGCGGAACGGAGCCTCGTTCCGCTCAGCGGCCGGATCGTGTGTCTCCTCGTCGACGAGTGCCGCGGCCTCGGTGAGCGCGGCAGCGCGGGACCGGGCCGCGAAGTCGCCGTTGAGCCCGCTCTGCCCGATGCACCACTGCGTCCACTCCGGCAGCAGGCGGAGCGCTGCGTTAGCGTAGCCGGGGAAGTAGCCGTCACGGATCAGGTGCGCCGCCATCTCGATCCGGTGCGGTGAGCAGGCGTAGCGCGAGCGCTCCCCGGGATGTGCCCGCGGTCCCCACTCGTGGAGGATCGTGTCCACAGCGTCGGCCGCATCCTGCGGGACATCGTCGTGCCGTGCCGCGTACCAGCCCAGGAACGCCTCGCGCACCGGGCCGGGGTCGTCGCCGCCGGACGAGGCCGCGGCGGAGCGGGTGAGGCCGCGGGCGCGCCGCCGGAGCCGGTAGTACTCCCGGATGAGCTCCCGGGGCTCGCTTCCCTGCAGCATGTCCGACAGCGGCCCGGTCTCCAGGCAGCCTGCCAGCAGCCGGGCGGTCGTCTCGGGCGCGCTCGGCGACAGCGCCGTCCCGGCGGCGGGCCCGGCGGCGTGCTGCCATTCAGCCAGCGCGTCCTCCGCCGACCCGAACACCCCGGCTCCCGCGACGGTGACGATCCAGCACGAGTCGATGTCCCATGCGTACCAGTGGTCCGGCGCCTCCCCGTCGTAGCCGAACGGGGCCACGAGCAGGAACCGGCTGCCGTACGCGTCGCGCGCGACCAGGGGGTCCCCGGCCGCCCGGCAGCCGTCAGCCGGGTGCCCGATGCCGGAAGCCAGCCCGCGGTCTGCCAGCAGCTTGGCGGCCTTGCCCGCTTCGGCCAGCGCGGTCACGTAGGGATCCTTGATGTCGGGGAAGCGAGCGCGGGCCAGTTTCGCGGTCTCGCTCTCGGTGTCGCCGGGCGGCGCCGTCAGCGCCAGCCCGCACAGCAGCGCCCACAGCTGCCGCCAGTCGCCGGTGCCGTCGGCCACCGACGCCCGCAGCGCCGCCCCGGTCTCCTCCACCAGCGCGCGCAGCCACTGGGGCGGGTGCAGCCCGGTCAGCCGCAAGTTGAGCCGCTCGTAGAACTCGTCGCCCACGATCCGGCAGGCTTGCGTCTCCAGGTCGACGAGGCGGGGCGGCCAGGTAAGGGCGCGGGCGGCGGCCAGAATCCGCTCATGGGACTCGCCCCACCAGGGCCTGGGCTCCGCCCCGCCGGCCAGGGCATAGGCCAGATCCCGCAGCGGGAGATCCTCCGGTTTCCCCGACCGGAAGTCCAGCACCAGCGGCGGGAGATCCGGCTCGTCCGCGATTGCCGGCCGCCGCTGAGCCAGTTGCCCGGCACGCCGCTGCGGGTTGCCGCTGATGCCCTGGCGGGACCCTTTGCCTTTCCCGGAACGCCGCTTCTTCGATGCCACGCGGTCAGCGTAGCGATTCGAGGCAGTGCTCTGCCCGGCGTCTGCTTGTGCCGGCGCCATGCTGGAGGCCCTCGCCCCGACATCACGGACTTAAGGAATTTCGGTCTCCATGAGAGCGTGACCTGGGGTTTTGCGTGGCTGCCGGGCATGCGGTCTGAGTGATTTGCTCACGGGCACCTGGTAGGGATTCAGGTGTCTAAGCCGTCCCTGCCCCAGGAGCCCTTGTGCTTTCTTATCTGCCTGACGTCGTTGGTGCAAGCCGGGTAGCGGTGTCCCCGCTGGCGGGAACACCTACCGGGACACTGGTGGTGCGGGCCGATGACCTGCGGTTTCATGGCGGCGGGACGGTTACGGCGAACACGTCATCGGCGGACATCCCGCCGCGTTGCCGCGCTCTCACCACGAGAGCCCCCGGTAGTTGGCGGCCGGGGCGGCCGCCCTGGCGATGCCGGAAAGGTCGAGCACCGGACGGTCATCGACCAGGTCGCACAGGCTGGCGTACGCTGGGTTGGCCTGCGCGACAACGATCAGGTCGGCATCCTTGAGAACGACCTCAAGGTCGTCGCTGAGCAGGGCGGCGATATGCGGATGCATCGTCTGCACGTATTCCTGGTTGGCGCCCACGAGGCGGTCAGGATTGACGTATTCGTCATGAATGGCGAGTTCGTAGCCTTTTCCGATCAGCAGCTCGGCCAGCTCGAGCATCGCGCTCTCGCGGAGGTCATCTGTTCCCGGCTTGAAGGCGACGCCGAGGAGCGCGATCCGCCGGGCGCCAAACTTCTGGATACTCCGCAAGGCCATGTCGATATGCGCGCGATTGCTGGGCAGCACGGCCTCAAGCACGGGGACCTCTACGCCGAGCTGGCGCGCCCGGTATACTAATATCCGGAGGTCTTTCGGCAGGCAAGATCCGCCGAAGGCGAATCCAGGGCGCATGTAGGCGGCGGAGATATTGAGCCTGGTGTCGGACGTAAAGATTTTCATCACCGCCTTACTGTCAATGCCAAGCGCGGTACAGAACCTGCCGACCTCGTTGGTAAACGTGACCTTCAGCGCATGCCACGAGTTATCGGTGAGCTTCGCCATCTCCGCCACCGGGATGCTGCTGGGCGTGATGTTCGGGGCGTAGCTGCGGAAGATGGCGGCGGCGCACTCATGCGCCCGCGCGTCGGTCGCGCTGACCACGGTCTTGGCCGGATTCCGGTAGTCATCGATCGCGGATCCCTCGCGGAGGAACTCCGGCGAGAACGCGACGCCGAAGTCGCGCCCGCAGGTCTTGCCTGAGAGTTCCTCAAGCCGGGGGAGCACACGCTGCTCCGTGGTTCCGGGCGGCACCGTGGAGGTGAGCATGACGAGATGCCAGGACGCTGACTTCCGCAATGCGGCGCCGAGCTGGTCGACGACGCGGTCGAGATCCGTCAGCCGCACGTCGCCGGACGGCAGGCTCGGAGTTCCTACGCAGATGATCGTCGCCTGGCTGTCCAGCACGGCCTGGCACAGGTCGTCCGTCGCGGAAAGCCGGTGCCGGGCGACGTTGCCGGCTATCAGCTCGGCCAGGCCAGGCTCCATGATCGGGCTCTGGCCGTCATTGAGCTGTCGTACCTTGGCCTGGTTGATATCGACGACGGTGACGTCATGCCCGCTGTCCGCGAGGCACGCGGCGGCGACTGCTCCGACGTAACCGAGACCCAGGATGGCAATGCGCACGAGCACCTCCAGGAGTTCAGTGGTTACGGGGGGAATCGCCGCCGGTCCCCGTGGGCGGTCCTAGCGGTGGATGCGGCGGCCGCGGCGCCGACGGGCCGTCGGCCGCCAGCCGGTCCGGTAAGCCGGCATCCCATGGTCGTCCCATGCTCGGCCACGATAAGTAATTGAGTAGCTACAATAAGTGAGATCGTAGCGGCCTTGAATCCGCAGCGCTACGGTTTCCGCATGGATGCGCTCGATGTCGACGGCGCCTGGGTCTTCACCCCGCGTATTCACCGGGACAGACGGGGCAGCTTTCTCGAATGGTTTCGCAACGCGGAGGTCCTGGCCGATATCGGGCACAGCCTGGACGTCGCCCAGGCCAACTGCTCGGTGTCCATGCGGGGCGCCATCCGCGGTGTCCATTTCAGCGATGTGCCACCTGGCCAGGCGAAATATGTCGCCTGCGTGAGCGGGTCAATCCTGGATGTCGTCGTTGACCTGCGCGTGGGGTCACCGGGGTACGGGCGCTGGGCGGCCGTGCCGCTCAACGCCGAGTCCCGGTGCGCCGTCTTCATCGCCGAGGGGCTGGGCCATGGCTTCATCACGCTCAGCGACAAGGCGACCGTGCTCTACATGTGCTCCACTCCGTATGCCCCGGCACACGAGCACGCCTCAGGTGCCTGTGGCGGCTACGCCGTCCCGGCGACGCCGACCACGTTGCCTTCTGGGTCGGTGAAGTGGCCAACCACCAGGCCCGTCGGGGCCCGCTCGGGACCCATCCGACGTGTCCCGCCGAGGCTCTCGGCCTTCTGCAATGCGGCCTCGACGTCGGGGACGCCGATGTAGAAGATCACGTGGCCGTCATAGCCCACGCCGCCGCCGACGCCACCCGGGATCCCGGTCCCGTCGCTGGTGGTGTTGCGCTCCACGAACCCGTAGTTCATCGGCTCCGACACCGCCTCCGAAACCGGGGAGCTCGTATCGAACTCCCATCCGAACAGCGCGCCGTAGTAGCCCCGGAGCTTCTCCGGGTCCTTCCCGATGACCTCAAAATGTACAACCGGCTGTCTCATGGTTAGTCCTTCCCGCGCCGCCAGCCCGGCGCCGATGGGTGAAAGCTACCTGTGATGACCGGGGACCGGCCTCACATTCATCGGTAACCGGCTGGCGCACAAGCCAGGCCGGCCCTCCCAGGGCCTGGGGCGGGGCCCGGCGGCCGTGGGTGCCTCAGATCAAGACGTCAGCCACGTCGTTGCCCCCTATGTGATGGCCTGCCATCAGGGACGCCGGAACCACCCGCCCGATCTCCGCATCGCCGCGGCACGCCGCCCGCGGCGCGACCCGCGCTGACAGCAGCCGGGCCGCGCCGAACGGCTCGGCCGACAGCGCGGCCAGGGCCGGGGTCTCGGCCGCGAACGCGGCGCCGACCATGACCGGCCGGCCGGTGATCACCCGCTGGCATCGCACGGGTCCGGGCCCTACGGGTCCGGCCCGTTCGCTCACGGCCACCGACGCAGGACCCTGCCAGACCAGCGCTCATGCAGGTCATCGTCATGGCCATGGTCTCATGAGTGACCGTGAGTGTCCGTGTCTGGCCGCTCGATCGGGCACGCAGCGGGCACGACCAGACCCGCGCGGGTCTGGTCGTCGGGCCGAGGCTGAATGCTCTTCTCGGGCAATTTGTGCACTGTTAGCATTTCTTGGGCGACATCGCGTAGTTTCTTTTCCCTGTGTCGGGTTAACAGTGGGGTTCCTCCCTTGCGTTCCAAGCTCCGCGCGGAGTAGCGTCTGTCCCGCTTATATGGGGTTTTACGTTCACATAGGGTTCGTGGCAGTCTGAGATCCGGGCGGGGGGTTTTGGAGTGGGGCCGCACCGTTGCTGCCCGCTAGCGCTTGGTTCGGCACGAACGTACGCGGGGCAGCACCGTCACCTTAGGTATGCGCCGTGCGAGCATCGTGGCAAGGCCACGGTGGGCGGCGGTCAAAGTCACCCGCTGTCGCGGAGGCAGCGGGTATGGATTGCTGCGGCACGCGGGCCCCCGATGAATGCCCGCCGGCTCAGCTGCCGCCGCTGGCCGGGCCTGAGCGCCATCTTCACACCCGCCACGGTGTCAGGCGGCATCTTCAGCGAATTCGGGTGTCCTTGTCGCTGACTGGCGACACGAATTGCCTGGCGGTGACCTGCACGGCTCTAGCAGGGGGAGGCCTAGTTAATGGCGCCCTGCCGATCGGGTCCCGCCGCTCAAGACTTCTTCCAAGGGGAGTGGAAACATGAGTGTACCGGATATGCACGGCGACGGCGTGATGCCGCCGCGTCGTGGAACTCGCCGATTTCTTCGGAGCAAGCGAACGTGGGGCGCGCTGATCGCCGCCGCCGTGCTCGCGATCGGCATCGCCTTTCCCGCGGTAAGCTTCGCGGACACACCCGGCGGGTGTGACTTCGCCTCGAGCGGCACCACCCCTGACTGTGTAGGGCCGCTCAGTGGCAGCACGTTCGCCGGCGGTGACGGCAATCTGCTGACCAACCCGACTACCTTCGGCACCACCGACTGGCAGAACGTCTCGGGCCTGAACACGGGCATCGACGTGCCCAGCGGGACCGGGGATAACGCGTTCGGCCAGGGCACCAAGGAAGACAATTCCGCTGTGACGGTCGTGACAGGGTCGATCCCGCCGCAAAAGAGCGACCTCACTCGCTTCTACGAGGCATCGGAGTTTGCCAACAACAGCAACTTCCTGTACCTGGCATGGGAGCGCACCAACAACCTCGGCTCGGCGAACATGGACTTCGAGATCAACCAGAAGACCCAGCCGGACCTGACCACCGCTGGTCCGAAGACGCTCAACCGGACCGCGGGCGACCTGCTGGTCACCTTCGACTTCACCAACGGCGGCGGCAGGCCTACCCTCGGCCTGCTCCGGTGGGTGACTTCCGGCTCGACCAACCAGTGCTTCTCCAGCAACAGCCTGCCCTGCTGGGGCAACCATGTGACGCTGAACGGCACTAACTCGATCGGGGCGGTCAACAACCTTGGCGCGGTGACGGACCCATTCCAATCGGGCACAAATAACGTCGGCGCGTTGAGGTTCGGCGAGACGGCCATCAACCTCACCGCCGCCGGGGTCTTCCCCCCCGGGACCTGCGAGGCTTTCGGCAGCGCGTTCCTGAAGAGCCGCTCATCCTCGTCGTTCCCGGCCGAGGTCAAGGACTTCGTGGCGCCGGTCCCGGTGAGCATCAGCAACTGCGGCCAGGTGACGATCATCAAGCACACCGATCCGAGGGGGACCAACCAGGACTTCTCGTACTCGTCCAACGTGACTGGCACCACCACCACGGCGGGTTCGACTCCCTGCCCAACCGGCAACTCGGCCTTCACGCTGAACGATGCAGCCGGCACCGACGGTTCAGCCAACACCCAGGACTGCTTCAATGTGCCCAGCGGGAGTTACACCGTGATCGAAAACGGCCCACCGCCGACCTGGGTGCTGGAGACCTTGACCTGCACACCGGGCGGCTCGCAAGATGGCACGAATCCTGCTCAGGCCAACATCACCGTGACGCCTGGCAGCCATGTTACGTGCACCTACGTCAACAAGCAGCAACTCGGGGCGATCAAGATCACCAAGACTGGAAAGGACAAGAACTGCACCGCCGCTGGCACGCCGACCAGCAACTGCACCGGTGCAGGGACCGCGGACCTGCCCGGGGCGGTGTTCTCGATCAAGTCGAACGGAACTCCGATCTCGGCCAGCCCCGTAACGACCGGCAATGATGGCACCGCGTGCGTTGACCACCTGCCGTTCGGGACTTACTCCGTGCAGGAGACCTCAGCCCCGAACGGGTACGCGCGCGACGACACGGCGGCTCATGATGTATCCGTCAGCACCAACTCGACGTGCGGTGACGGCAATGAGGCCACCTTCTCGGCCAACGACACGCCGCTCACGGATCTGACCGTACACGCCGCTGCTCAGTCGTCTGGCGCGACCAACACCACGATCACCTGCGTGGACTCCTCGACGCCGGCCGCCAACATCGGGGACTCCCCGCAGGGGCCGAGTGACCCGGTCACCGTGACCGCCAACGACCTCGTGCCGGGTACCTACACCTGCACGGTCGTGGTCGACCCGTAACCCTGAAGAAGAAAGAAGATTTCACCAGGTGGCCCCCCTCCGAGGAGGGGGGCCACCGTAGTCTGCGCCCGTGCTCCCGGCCCGTCAGCGCCGGTTTTTGGTCTTCATTCCTCCCCGTTTTCCTCGCAGCCCTGGTATCGCTGCGCGGCGCCGGTACTGGCGTGAAAATGGCGGGTGGGCGAGTGCGGCTGGGTCTGGCGGCAGGCGGCGCCGGCCTGGCGCTCCCACATTGTGCCTGCGGATGTTCCCGCCTGGCCTGCGCGACCAGCGTCGGGGAAGCTCATGTTCACGGGCGCGGTCGGGTCAGGTGGCTTCGACGGGCAGGCCGTCCAGGCGCCATTCGAGCATCCCCTCGGCCAGGTGGCGGGCGGCCCGGCCGCTGGCGCGCAGCAGCCGGGCGGCGTCGGGCGCCAGCACGCAGTACGCGCCGCGGCAGTAGGCGACGACGTCGCCGCCGGGGGGCAGTTTGTCGAGCCGGGCGGGCAGCTCGCCGAGCGGGACGGACACCGCGCCGGGGATGTGCCCGGCGGCGTACTCCTCGGCGGGCCGCACGTCGATGACGACCACGTCGCCGGCTTCGGCCCGGCGCAGCAGCTCGGCGCGGCTGACCGGCTCGTCGAGGTCGTCGCTGTGCAGGTAGGCGGCGCGGGCGGCCTCGGCGTTGGGCAGGTGGGTGCGCGCCAGCTCGCACAGCGCCCGGTACAGGGCCGCCACGTCGTCGCTGGCGAGCCGGTAGTAGACGCGGGTGCCGTCGCGGCGGGAGGTGACCAGCCCGGCGGCGTGCAGCGCCCGCACCTGGGCGGAGGTGTTACCGACCGGCATCCCGGCCGCGGCGGCCAGTGCCTCGACGCTGCGCTCGGCCTGGATCAGCAGGTCGAGCAGGTGCAGGCGGGCCGGGCTGCCGAGCGCCTTGCCGACGCGGGCGAACTGGGCGAGCAGCGCGGTCTTGCGTTCGGTTGACACAAGCAGCACTCTACTATTCAAATGTACTTTAGACCACTAGAAACGGTTCGCCTCTGCCCCGGCTCAGCATGCATGCGGTGCCGGGGCCAGCACCAGGCCGGCGGCGTGCCCCGGGCATGCCGCAGACGGGAGAAGTGCGATGACCAGGATCTGGCCGCTGCCCTGCGAGGGCCTGGGCAACCACTCTTATCTCGCTGAGGTGGGCAGCGGCCTGGCCCTGGCGGTGGACCCGGGCCGAGACCCTCGCTCGTATCTGGGGCTGGCGGCCGCGCACGGGCTGCGGGTCGCGTTCACCGCCGACACCCACGTGCACGCGGATTTCGTTTCCGGCGGCCGGGAGCTGGCCGCCGACGGCGCGCGGCTGCTCGCGCCCGCGGGGTCTGGGCTGTCGTTTCCGCATGAGGAGCTGCGCGAGGGCGAGGACCTGGACCTGGGCGGGCTGACCCTGCGGGCACTGGCGACACCTGGGCATACCCCAGAGCATCTGAGCTACCTGCTGCTCGACGGCGGCCAGCCGGTGGCGGTGTTCACCGGCGGCGCGCTGATCGTGGGCGGGGTGGCCCGCACCGACCTGGCCGACCCCGCCCGCGCGGAGAACTGGACCCGGGTGGCTTACCGCTCGGCGCGCACCCTGCTCGGCCTGCCGGCCGGTCTGTCGGCTTACCCGACGCACGGACCTGGGTCCTTCTGCTCGGCCGGGGAGAGCGGTGAGCACGTCACCACGATCGGGCGGGAACGGGACGGCAACCCGCTGCTGGCCGGTAATGGCGAGGACGCGTTCACCAGCCAGGTCCTGGAAAGGCTCGGCTCCTACCCGGCCTACTTCGCCCGGCTGCCCGCGGTGAACCGGCGCGGCGCGCCGCGGCACGGCAGCAGCCGCCCGGTCCTGGCCGCCTTGACCCCCGCGCATGTGGCCGAACTGGCCGCCGACGGTGCGACGATCGTGGACGCAAGGCCGATCGCGGAGTTCGCCGCGGTTCACATCCCCGGGTCGCTGTCGAACGAGCTGCGCCCGGCGTTCGCGACCTGGCTGGGCTGGCTGGCCAGCCCGGACCGCCCGCTGATCGTGGTGCTCGGCGCCGGGCAGGACCGCGGGGAGCTGGTCGAGGCCGCCCTGCTGGTGGGCTATGACAACCTCGCTGGGGAACTGGACGGCGGCATGGGCGCATGGCGGGCGGCCGGGCTGCCGACCGCGAGCATTCCGCTGCTGGACGCCGCGACAGATCACATCCCTAACGGGACCCGGGTGCTGGATGTCCGCCAGCGTGGCGAGTGGGTATCGGGGCACCTGCCTGGCGCCCACCACGCTGAACTCGGCACCCTCACCGGTCCCGCAGCCGGGCTGCCGGAGGGCCCGGTCGCGGTCATGTGCGGGCACGGGGAGCGGGCCATGACCGGGGCCAGCCTGCTCGCCACCGGCCCTGGCGGCGCTGCTGCGGTGTCGGTGCTGCGCGGTGGCCCCGGCGACTGGGCGAAGGCCGCCGGCCAGGCCCTGGCCCACGGGTGAGCGCACCGGTGAGTGGCACCGCCCGCACCGAGGCTGGCGCGCTCGCGCGGCCGGTGCGGCTGGGGCTGCGGGAGAACTGGCCGCAGTTCACGCTGCTGGTGGTGGTGAACGCGTTCGTCGGCGGCATGGTCGGCCTGGAACGCACCACCACCAGCCTGGTCGGCACCCGGGTCTTCCACCTGACCGGCTACCTGGCTGTCTTCTCGTTCATCGTCGCGTTCGGGGTCACCAAGGCGCTGACCAACCTGGTGGCGGGGCAGTTGACCGCCCGGCATACCCGCAAGAGCCTGCTGGTGGCCGGGTGGGTGGCCGGGCTGCCGGTCCCGTTACTGCTCGCCTGGGCCCCGGCGTGGGGCTGGATCGTCGCCGCCAATGTGCTGCTGGGCGTCAACCAGGGCCTGGCCTGGTCGATGACGGTGAACATGAAGATCGACCTGGTCGGGCCGCGCAACCGTGGCCTGGCCATGGGCCTGAACGAGGCCGCCGGGTACATGGCTGTGGGCGCGACCGCGTTGGTGACCGGGTACCTGGCCGCGGCCTACGGGCTGCGCCCGGTCCCGGAGCTGATCGGAGTGGTGTATGCGGTGGCGGGGCTGGCCCTGTCGGTGCTGGTGGTCCGCGACACCGCCGCGCACGTGGCCGCCGAAACAGCCGCCCACCCCGATGCCGGCCAGGAAACAGCCGCCACCCGCCCAGGCCCGGCCTCGGGGACGGCAGTGGCCACGTCCAAGTCGTTTCGCATGGTCTTCTTGGACACAACCTGGCGGAACGTCTCGCTGCGCGGCGCTAGTCAGGCCGGGCTGGTCAACAACCTCAACGACGGGCTGACCTGGGGGGTGTTCCCGCTGCTGTTCGCCTCCCGCGGGCTGGGGCTGGCCGCGATCGGGCTGGTCAAGGGCGTGTACCCGCTGCTGTGGGGGGCCGGGCAGCTGCTCACCGGCCGGCTGTCCGACACCCTGGGCCGCAAGCCGCTGATCGTGTCCGGGATGCTGGTGCAGGCGGCCGCGTTCCCCGCCGCGCTCGCGCTGCCGTCCCGGCCGCTGGTGGCCGGGCTGGCCAGCGCGGTCCTGCTCGGGGCGGGGACGGCGATGGTCTACCCGGCGCTGATCGCATCGGTGGCCGACCATACCCACCCGTCGTGGCGGGCGCAGGGGCTAGGGGTGTACCGGTTCTGGCGCGACCTCGGCTACGCCGCCGGTGCGGTGATCGCCGGGCTGGTCGCCGGTGCGTTCGGCCTCAGCGCGGCGGTCGTGGCCGGCGGGGTGCTCACCTTGCTGTCCGGGCTGCTGGCGGCCCGGTGGATCGCCGGCAACCACAGCCGCCGGTAGACAATCGATGCTGGCCGGGATTAGCTGCGGCGGTTCGCCGGCGGCGGGCGAGGGAGGAGGTGCGGGCCGATGGAAGGACGATCTGTGTCGCCGGAGACCCTGGCCGCGCAGGCGCTGGGCGAGGTGGACCCGGTGACCGGGGGCCTGGCGCCGGTGATCAACCCGTCCACGAACTATGAGCGGCAGGCCGATGGCTCCTACCGGCAGGACCGTCAGTACACCCGGGCCGACAACCCGACGTTCGAGCACGCGGAGCGGCTGCTGGCCGCGCTGGAAGGCGCCGGGTGCGCGTGCGCGCTGTTCGCGTCGGGCATGGCGGCTGCCACCGCGGTCTTCCAGTCGCTGCTTCCCGGCGATCACGTGCTGGTCCCCCGGGTCCTGTACTGGGGGGTGCGCAAGTGGCTGGCCGAGTTCGGCCTCACCTGGGGCCTGGACGTGGAGTTCACCGACACCTCCGACCTGGCCGCGGTGGAGGCCGCGATCCGGCCGGGCCGCACCCGGCTGCTGTGGGCCGAGACGCCGGCGAACCCGATGTGGGAGATCACCGACCTGGCCGCCGTCTGCGAGCTGGCCCACTCGGCGGGGGTGCGGGTGGCGGTGGACAACACGGTGGCGACACCGGTGCTGACCAGGCCGCTGGAACTCGGCGCCGACCTGGTGGTGCACTCGGCTACCAAGTACCTCAACGGCCACAGCGACGTGCTGGTCGGCGCGGTGCTGACCGCCCGCCGCGATCCGTTCTGGGAACGGATCCGTTCCTGGCGGCGCAACGCCGGTGCCACGCCCGGCCCGTTCGAGGCGTGGCTGCTGCAGCGGGGCATGCGCACCTTGTTCCTGCGGGTGCACCGCTCGTCGGAGAGCGCGCTGGCGATCGCCACCCACTTCCAGGGCCACCCGGCGCTGGCGGCCGTGCTCTACCCGGGACTGCCGTCGCATCCGGGCCACCAGATCGCGGCCCGCCAGATGCACGGCGGGTTCGGCGGGATGCTGTCGATCCGGCTGGCCGGCGGTCCCGGCCACGCGCTGGCGGTGCTGCCCGCCGTCCAGGTGTTCAAGCGGGCCACCTCGCTCGGCGGAGTCGAGAGCCTCATCGAGCACCGGCGCAGCATGGAAGGGCCCTCCTCCCCGGTGCCCGGTGACCTGCTGCGCCTGTCGATCGGCATCGAGGCTCCCGCGGACCTGATCGCCGACCTCGAAACCGCGCTCGGCGCGGCGCACGGCCACCAGGTAGCCGCTCCGGACGCATCAGCGGCGGGTTAGGAGGGTCGCCGCGTGATGGACCTCGCCGACATGGTTGCGGCCGCGCTGGAACGCAGCGTGCTCCCCTCGGTCATCGCCCGCGGGGCAGGCCTGCGGGTCGCCGCCGTCGCGGACGGCGTGGCCATCCTGGAGGTGTCCGGATCCCCGGGCGCCGTCCTCCCGCTGGCCTCGCGCATCGAGGCGCTGATCCGCGCCGCCGTCCCGGAGATTACCGGCGTGCGGATCACCGGACCTGGTGCTGGGCCGCCGGGAAGCGCCGCTGGCAGCCTGGCCGAGCGGGCCCGCCGCGTCCTGGATGCGGAGATCAACCCGGTGATCGCCGCGCACCGCGGCCACGTTGCCCTGGCCGGCGTGGACCAGGGCTGGGTCCGCATCCGGTTCGAGGGCGGCTGCCAGGGCTGCAGCCTGGCCGAGGTAACCCTCCGGCAGGGCATCGAGCCCGTGCTCCGGGCGCGGCTTCCCGACATGACCGGCCTGGTAGACGTCACCGACCACGAGGCCGGAACCCAGCCGTTCTTCTCCCCCGAGAAACGGTAACCCGCCATGGAGCCAGGCGATGAGATGACGGCGATGGAAGGTGCGGCCAGGCCGGCCGGCGGGCGGGTGCTGCTGCTGGTGCCCGCCCGCACCTACCGCGCCGCTGACTTCCTCACCGCGGCGGCCCAGGTGGGAGCCGACCTGGTGATCGGAAGCGACGGCGCGCTGCCGCTGGGCGGCCTCCCCGTCGTGCGCGCCGACCCCGGCGACCCCGACCGCAGCGCCAGCCGGCTCGTGGCCGCGGCCGGGCAGGTCGACGCCGTTGTCGCCGCCGACACCCCCATGCTGGCCCTGGCCGCGGCCGTGGCAGCACGCCTGGGCCTGCCGCACAACCCGGTGGAGGCGGTGGTCGCCGCCACCGACAAGACCCAGCAGCGGCGCCGCTGGGCGGACGCCGGAATCGCTCAGCCCGCGTTCCGGATCGTGCCCGCCGCCGCTTCGGAGGATTCGCTGCGCCAGGCAGCGGCGCGGGTGGGGTATCCCTGCGTGGTCAAGGCGGTGTCGCTCAGCGCCAGCCAGGGGATCCTGCGAGCCGACGGCCCCGCAGCCGCCGTGGCCGCAGCCGGGCGGATCCGGCAGATCCTGGCAACTGCGGGCCGGCCGGGGAATGAATCGCTGCTCATCGAGGAGTACGTGCCCGGGTGGGAACTGAGCATCGACGGCCTCCTAGACGGCGGCGACCTCACGGTCACCGCCGTCTTCGACAAGCCGGGCACCCCCGAAGGCCCCACCTTCGAGGAAACCGTGCTGATCACCCCGTCCCGGCTACCCGGGAGTCTCCTCGCCGCGGCCGTCCGCACCGCCGGGCAAGCCGCCCGCGCGCTCAGGCTCCGGTACGGTCCCATCCACGCCGAACTGCGCATCGACGACCGCCGCGGCCAAGTGCGGCCGGTCATGCTGGAACTGGCAGCCCGCTCCATCGGTGGCCTGTGCTCACGGGCGCTGCGGTTCGGCGGCGGGCAGAGCCTGGAGGAGCTGGTGCTGGCCAGCGCCCTCGGCCGGCGCGTGTCACCACGCCGCCTGCCCGGGACCTCCGGCGTGCTTATGCTCCCCATCGAGCGGGCAGGCGTGCTGCAGGCGGTCGAAGGCCGCGCCGAAGCCGCGGCCGTGCCCGGAATCACCGGCCTGACCATCACCATCCCCTCCGGCCAGCCCGTCCATCCGCTCCCCGAAGGAGACCGGTACCTGGGCTTCGTCTTCGCCGAAGGCGAGGACTACCAGCAGGTCGAGCGCGCGCTCGCCAACGCCCGCCAGCGGCTGCGCGTGGTGATCCACTGACCGCGGTGACCTCGGCGCGGCCCAGCCGGCTTTAGGCCTCGCCGGACCATGATCCTGCGGCCGTGCTGCCGGGCTCATGGCCCTTCAGCTGCCTGAGTGCCATGCCTCGCAGCCGGGTTCGGGCGCGGTCAGCGCGGCTGGGCTGCCTGGATGACGCCGTACACGACCTGGGCGATGCGGTCGGCGGCCTGGCTGGAGTCGGGCTGTCCAGCCTCGAGCCAGGCGATGACCGCCTCGATGGCGACCGCGTGGATCAGCCGGGCTGCCCAGTCCAGCCATGGCCCTGCCGGTATCTGCCCGGCCAGGTCGCGCCTGGCGACTTCGGCCGAGGCAGCGGTGAGGCTGTCGGCCTGTTCGCGGAACTCCGGCTCGCGGGCGGCGTGCCGGAAGAGTAGCCGGAACGCCCCCGGATCGGCGGCGGCGGCGCGGACCAGGGCGGGGATGGCATCGTCGCCGTAGTCGCCGGTGCCCACCGTCTCGGCCAGCCGAGCGCAGGCCCGGTCCAGGACCGCACGGTACATGTCGGCCTTGGAGTCGAAGTGCCGGTAGAGGATCACCCGGCTGATCCCGGCTTCGGCCGCGACGTCGTCCAGGCTGGTCGCGGCGAATCCTGCGCGGGCGAACGACCGGGTGGCGGCGGCGAGAATCTGCTCGCGCCGCTCGGCACGGCGCAGCCGGCGCACCCGTTCCGCCGGAACTGCGTCTGCCCGTATCGCGGCCGGATCGCTCCCAGGCACTAGTTCCCTCACTTCTCTTGTTTACGGAGGAGTATACAAGTAGCTTAGTTTAAGCCAAAGTATACAAACTGTAGTACACAAGGGAGGTTGACGTGACGGCCCTCGTTCAGCTGCCGTTCGCCGCCAACCACGACCAGTCCGTCTTCGGTGATCCCGACCGGTTCGACATCACCCGCCAGGCCGCGTCCCACCTCACCTTCGGCCACGGCCGGCACTACTGCCTCGGCGCGCCGCTCGCCCGGATCGAGTTGCAGGCTGTCTTCTCCCAGCTCATACCGCGCTTCCCGGCGATGCGGCTGGCCGTACCGGCCGGGGAACTCAGGCTCAACAGCGACGTGCTGACCGGCGGCCTCGCCGAGCTTCCCGTGAGCTGGTGAACCCGGCGATGACCAGCATGAACCACCCGATCTTCGCCCGGCTCTACCCGCGCATGAGCCAGGCCATGGACCAAGGCGGCATCGCCGGCCACCGCCAGTCACTGCTCGCCGGGCTAGCTGGCGAGGTGATCGAGATCGGCGCCGGCGACGGGAAGAACTTCCCCCGTTACCCGCCTGCCGTCACCAGGGTCCAGGCCGTTGAGCCCGAACCGCGGCTACGTCGGCTCGCCCAGGACGCCGCCGCGAAGGCCCCGGTCCGCATCGATGTCACCGATGGCCTGGCCGAACGGCTGCCCTGGCCGGACGCCAGCCTGGACGCCGCCATCTTCACCTACACGCTGTGCACCGTCGCCGACCCCGGCGTCGCGCTGCGCGAGGCATTCCGCGTGCTCAGGCCGGGCGGGCAGGTGCGCTTCCTGGAACACGTCCGCGCCGACACTCCCGGCCTCGTCCGGGTCCAGCGATTCCTCGATGCCAGCATCTGGCCGGCGCTGATCGGTGGCTGCCACCTCAGCCGCGACACCGCCACCGAGATCGAGCAGGCGGGGTTCACCATCGACCGGCTCGACCGGTTCCTCTTCCCCGAACAGCGCACCCCGGTCTCCTTCCACGTCTGCGGCACCGCCCACCGGTCCTGAGATAGCCCGGCTCAGCGCCATGGCTCGGCGGCTATCGCGTCGGCCCGGTCCGCTCGCGGACGCCTGCCACCCATCTGCAGGGCGACGTGGCCCAGCTCGCTGGGGCCCGGCTCTATTGCCACCGGCATCAAGTCCTGGTAACCGCCAGCCGATGACACCGATTGCGCGTCCCGATGGGCTGGCGGGGCGGACCGAGAGATCCCCGCCGCCATCCTCGCCCGCACCCTCGGCATCCACACCGACGTCGCCGTCATCTGGCAACGCCTGTCCGCAGGCGACTGGACCACCTACGCCGCCGACCTAAGCCGCCGGACGCCCGATCCAGTCAGGCATTCCGACAGTTCGAATATCCGGCACGTCGCCATTATCGGTCTTGCCCGATGTCGCCCGCACCGCTGCCGAGAAGGTCGCCTCGCTGATCATCAAGGCCGGCTGCCGGGTTCCCGGCACCCGCCGCTACCGTCGGCGCCAAGGCGTACGCGTGCAACGCCGCAGACGCAAGCACAGCAAACCCGGTCGGCCGCAGTCGGCGCGGCGGTCGCGGGCCCACCCGGCCGCCAGATAGGCCGCCTGCGCCGCCAGGGCCGCGCATTCCTGGCGCTGCGCGGCCTGCGCACTCTTGCCTGCGGCTCGATCGCGGCCAGCGCAACGCCAGCGAACTCGCCCGCCGCCTCGATGAACACCCTGCCGTCAGCCGCGTGCGCTACCCCGGTCTTCCCGGCGACCCCGGGCACCGCACGGCCGGTAGTAGTCAGCCGCCGTCTGGCAGCCGGTCCCGGCCATCCCGACCGTTCGTTGATTGCACTGATCAAGCGCCGGGCTTCCGCTCTGCCGCGAGCCACTTCAGATCCGTTTCATCCTTGATCCGCGCCTTCCGCTCGCGGGAGAAGAGCGCGTCGGTCTTGTTCAGGACGAGCGTGTAGGGGCGGCCTTGCCGCCTGGTCACGTGGCTGATGGGCAGTTCGGCCCCGTCGATCCGGGAGTGGACATGCTGCCGGCCATCCTTGGCAAGGGGCCACTCGAAGGTGCGCCGGCTCCTGTCTTCCAGGAACGTGCAGAGGGCGCCGCACAGGTCACATGTGCAGCCCCCCGCGGGCAGTTCGATCGACCAGTCACCCGACGCGCGCTGCGGGCGGGCGAGCCGGGCGCGGAGCCGCGCCGCACAGTCGGCGGCCAGATCGCCGAAGCTGCCGTCGCCGCGGGCGCCATCCTGGGGCATCTGGTCAGCGGCGCGCAGCGCGGACAGCTCTAGCGTGGTCACCGGGTAGCCCTGTTCCCGGATATATCCCGAAACTATGTCCCGCGTGCTGGCCGCCCCGATCGCGGCGGCAGCCGTCAGGATCGCGGCGAGCGGTTTACCTAGGCCGCCGAGTTGCTCGTCGCGGTAGCTGGGCAACGACAACCCGAGCCCGCTGCGGATTTCCTTGCTGATCCATTCCCACGCGAGATCAAGCAGCCGCTGCGCGGCCACCGCGCCAGCACCGCCCTCGGCGTGCAGTCCCGCGCACAGGCCTGGCAGAAAGTCCGCCACCCACTGCGGTCGTTCCCGGCCCCCGCCGTATGCCCAGGCCGGCCGATCCCCGCCGAACCATGTCCGCAGCAGGTCCGCCGTCCACTGATGGCCGTAGCCGCCGGCGATCTTCGCGAACGAGGTCACATACGCGTCTGTCAGGTTCTCGACGCGGAACGGGTGCAGCAGCATCGCCGCGGTGCTCGCGTCCGCCACGGCGTCCGCCGTCCGCAGCGCCGTGCCGAACAGCCCGGAGGTCCTGCCACTTTCCTCCGGAGTCCGGCCGCGCACCGCGCTGTCCCAGAACGGCGCGAGTGTCGCCGTGGCGGCCTGGGCGCCTGGTACATCGCCCGATGACGCCATCGCGGTGAGCTCATCAAGAGCCCAGGCCGGCGAGGTTTCGGCGCGGTTCGCAAAGGCCTGGTCACGGGGCCACACGGCGACCGCCGCCCGGTGGTACCAGCGGTCCAGCGTGTTGCCCCAGTTGCCCATGTAGCCCTCGTACTGCTGGGCGTACGGCGTGAGGTCGCCGGACGGGGTAGACGCGCAGACCTCGGTGCCGTCGGCGAACAGCGAAGTCTCTTCTAGCCGGGTGCCGTCCGGCCCGGTCCAGTGGGTGAGGGTGACCTCGGAGTCGATCAGCTCCTGAATCTCGTATCGGGTGTCGTTGCCGTCGTCTTCGTCGTAGTCGTCTTCGTCGTCGGCATCGTCCCAGCGCCGCCGGTATCCGTAGCCTTCATCCGCCGGGAACGCGCTGTGCGTCGTCTTGATGTCGGCGAGCGCGAGAACGGCCTCACAGCCTGCTTTGCCCGCGGCGGTCCGCAGCAGGGTCACCCGGCTCGCGTCCGCGCCTTTTAGGCGTCGCCAGTTCAGCCCGCGGGGCGTGTACTCGTGATCGAGGAGGTAGACGAGCCGGTTCGGCGGGTCAGTCGCGGGCCCGCCGTAATAGCGGGGCACCGGCGTGCTGAAGTGCTCGCGGAGGAGGTCCGCCAGTTCGGCGACGGTTCCCTCATCGCCCTGCGGACGGCTGGTGTCGCCGTGCAGGAGCAGGTTGTACGTGAGGGTGATCCGGTAGCCCGACTGCACCTTGAGAACCTCGTGGCGGCAGTCGGCGTAGAAGGCGACGAGCGACAGCGCTGTATTCAACCCCCGGTAGGCCTTCCACTCCTCGTTGTGCCCCACCATCAGCTCGCCGCCGGTGTAGCTGGACGGCAGGGTCACCACCAGGGTGCCGATCATCGAGTCGTCTTTCTCGGAGTCCTGGTGGGCGAGGAAGAATTGGTTCGGCTCGTAGACCAGGAGGGAGTGAATATCGGCAGTCAGTTCGGCAGCGTTCGGTAGTCCTAGCTCTTCTTTTACCGTCGCGAGGATGACCTTCAGCATGGCGTCGTTCCACTCGGCGCGGACGAGGTGCTTCGGGATCTCCCACGTGGCGCGGACGTCCGGGTCGGTCAGCGTCTGTTCGCCACGGCCGAACCGGGCCGGCTGACCGAGACCGGCGAGCTTGCGAGCTTTCGCAGGTGTCACCGGGAACTTGACGTGCCCGAAGCCCTCGACCTCCAGGCTCAAGTCGCCCGGCCTCGCCGTCAGTTCCACGCTGAACGCGGTCTGCGTCTCGCCGCGCAATGTCCTGGCCAGCCGGTCACGCGCCGCCCTCGCCATGGCCCTGGTCCTCCCGTATCCCCGGAAGCCGCCATATCTTCTAGCGAGACTGTAGTGAACCGCCGTAAGCGCGAGGCACGCTTCCTCGGATTGCGGACGGACGCCGGTCCGCGACGATGCCTCCTGCTGCGGTCAGGTGACGGCGATTACCGTGACGCCGACGGCGTCGTAGGTGCCGCGTGCCCGCGCATCCCGGGTGGCGAGGGCGGCCCCGTGCTCTTTGGCGGCCAGCGCCACCAGCGCATCGTAAACGGCACCGCCTGCGACGCCAAGGCGGCTGAGCGTGTCCGGCAGCTTACGGGCAAGGGGCCTGCTCAGCATGAAAGGCGCAGCGAAGCGCACATTCAGCAGCCGGGCGGCATCGGCTGGTGCTAGCCGCGCGTCGCCGGGCAGCCTGGTGAGAACCGAGTACGTCTCGGCGAGGGCGTGACCGCTGAGCGCGACCTCCTGCCCGCCCCACCATCGCGCCACGCCCGCATGATCGTGATGTGAGCGGACAAGCAGCGGAACGGCGACGCTGGTGTCGACCGCGACCGTCACTTGCGGCCCGCGTCGATGAGGGCGAAGACCACGTCGTCATCGACCGGGGTCTCGGCGTCCGCGACGAGCACGCCGTCCTCCTCGACCAGGCGCGCGGTCCGGCCTGCAGGCAGGAGCTGCGCGCCGGCGCCATACGGCGTGATGTCGACCTTCGTGCCGGGCAGCAAGCCCAGCGCATCGCGGATGGGCTTGGGCAGCACAACCCGGCCGGCCTGATCGATGACTGCTTCCATGGGAAAACGATACCATCGAAATCCCGTAACCGCCCGCCCCGGAACGGCGTGCCCGGGGGTGGTGACCGGCGCTGGTATATCGAACCGGTCCAGGTCGCCGAGGTTGACGAACCCGATACCGCAAGGCCGTGCGAGACCACCGGCACGGCATCATGGGATGCGCCGGAGGGGATCAGGCAGTTCCTGCCGCGGTTCAGCGCGGCAACCACGTCGGCGGTGACTTGCCGGGTGCGCTGGTGCTGCGATGCACCTCGCATGGACCTGCGGGAGTTACCCCCTCGATCCCTCGTTGTGGGGCATCGGGGCCTGTCGGGGGGCCGGTGCTTGTCCGGTGAGCCCAGCTGAGCGGAAACTCTCCCTATGACAGGCGGGCAGACCGCGAACACGGCAGCCGGCTCCGGTGCGCTGCGGGTGGCGGTGCTGGGGGGTTTCAGTGTCCGTGTCGGGGGCCGCACGGTGCCGGATGTGTGGCGGCTGCGTAAGTCGAAGACTCTGGTTAAGCTGCTGGCTCTCGCTGAAGGCCACCGCGCGCACCGGGACATGCTGACCGAGGTCTTGTGGCCTGACCTGGACCTGGCTGCCGCGTCGAACAATCTGCATCAGGCCTTGCACGCGGCGCGCCGGGCGCTGACTGGGGAGGGACCGCCGGATGCTGGCATGCTGCGCCTGCAGGATGATCTAGTGATCCTAGCGCCGGGTGGTGGCCTCGTCGTCGACGCTGAGGTGTTCACCGTGGCGGCGCAGCGGGCACTGCGTTCCGGCAATGTCGAAGATTACCGGGCTGCGCGCGGCCTCTATACCGGTGAGCTGTTGCCGGAGGACCGCGACGCGGGCTGGGCCGCATCCCATCGTCAGCGGCTGGCCGGTTTGCATGACGCGATTGTGCTGGGGCTGGGCCGGGCCCTCATGGAGCGCGGGAATGCCGAGGATGCGGTCACGCTGCTCGGGACGCTGGCCTGGGAGCGCCAGAGTGACGAGCCACTGCACCGGGTTCTGATGGAGGCACTCGATCGGGCCGGGCGGCGGTGGGATGCGCTGGACGCCTACGAGCGGCTGCGCCGGGTGCTTGAGGAGGAGTATGCGGCGGTTCCCGAGCCATCCACGCGGAGCCTCTACCGGCGGATCCTGTCCGGGCAGGCTCCCGCCGGACCGGCGGCTGTCTCCAACCTCCCGGCGCCGGCGACCAGCTTCGTCGGGCGGCGCCGGGAACTCTCCGAGTTGCTGGCGCTCGCCGAGCGCACCCGGCTGCTCACGCTGGCCGGGCCCGGCGGGATCGGCAAGACCAGGCTGGGGATCGAGACCGCACGCCGCCTCGCGAGTCCCGATGCGGCCCCGGACGGCGTATGGCTCGTTGAGCTGTCCGGCGTCCGGGACGGGCGGCTGGTGCCGGCGGCGGCCGCGGCGTCGCTGGGCCTGGCGCTGACCGGTGCCCGGCCTACCACGGCGGCCCTGGTGAACCAGCTCGCTGACCGGACGATGGTGGTGCTGCTGGACAACTGCGAGCACCTGCTCGGGGCGTGCGCCGACCTGGTCATGGCGTTGCTGGAACGCTGTCCGGGCCTGACCGTGCTCATCACGAGCCGCGAGCCTCTTCGCCTGCCCGGCGAGGTGGTCTGGCGAGTTCCGTCCCTTGAGCTGCCAGATCTGGACCTTGCCGCCGATCCTGCCCGCCTGGCCGGCCGGGAGTCTGTCCAGCTGTTCCTGGAACGTGCGCGGAGCGCATCGCCAGCTTTTCGGCTTGACGCGTCGACCGCACTGCCGGTGGCACGCATCTGCTGCCGTCTGGACGGCATGCCGCTCGCGCTCGAATTGGCCGCCTGCAGGGTCGCGCATCTGGCTCCCGCGGAGCTAGCGGCGCGGCTTGACGACGCGCTAGTCACGCTGGCCGGGCGGATCCGGGGCGTCCCGGACCGGCAGGCCACCCTGGCGGCGACGCTGGACTGGAGCCATGACCTGCTGGCGGACATCGAACGGGCAGCATTTCGCCGGCTGTCGGTCTTCGCCGGGGGGCTCACGCTGGACGCGGCCGAAGCGGTGTGTGGCGACGGGCTTTCCGAACCGGTCGCCACGGTGATCTGGCGGCTGGTGGACAAGTCGCTGGTGGCGGCGGACACGGCGGGCGACCAGGCGCGGTTCCGGCTGCTGGAGGTCGTCCGGCAGTACGCGGCCGCCCGGCTTGACTCGTCGGGTGAGCTGGCTGAACGCCAGCGCAGGCATGCCCTGTGGTTCGCCGGCCGGGCCGAGTCCCTCGATCCTGACGTCGGCGGTGGCCTGGTGGGTGAGCCGAGCCCTTGGTTCGGCGTGGAGGGCGGGAACCTGCGGGTCGCGCTGTGGACGTTGTTGCGCGAGATGCCAGACCGTGCGCTGGTGACGGCGGTTGCCATGTGGCGATCCTGGATGGCACGCGGACTGCACGCCGAGGGGCTCCGGTGGCTGACCCAGGCCCTGGACGCCTGCCCGGCAGCATCGCCGCTGCGGGCCCGGGCGCTATTCGCGACCGCCGTGTTCGAGATCCGCCTGGGCCGGCTGTGGCGAGCCGGGGACATCGGCGCCGAGATCACCACACTCGGGCAGCAGCTCGGCGACCCCCACGGGGTGGCGGAGGCGCTTCACCAGCACACACTGCTCGCCTGGCTGTCGGGCGAGTGGGAGCAGGCAGACCGGCTCGCTCGCCAGGCAAGCGCGGCGGCCCGGCAGATCGCGAGCGTCAGGGCCTCGCACGACCACCTGCGCGCTTTGCTCGCCTTGAGCCGCGGCGACGTGCCAGCCGCGGAGGCGCTGCTGGACAGCTCGCTAACCGCCCTGGGCCAGGTGCCACCCAATGCGCCGCCGTTTTTCTCGGTCTGCACCCTGGCCTGGTCGGTTGACTGCGCCGGGAGCCTTCCGCTGCCGGTGTTCGAGGAGACCATGCTGGCTGGCCGCCGCGTCGGGTCGGCGCAGGGCCGCGGCTACATCCTCGCCACCTGGGCGCTGGCGGCCCGGATGGGCGGCCGTCCCGGTCACGCGTGCGTGCTGCTTGACCAGGCCGCGCGGCTGTTCGAATCGCTCGGGGACCGCGCGGGCCAGGCGCACGTCCTGGCGCAGCGCGGGCATCTGCTCCGCGAGCAGGGTGATCCTTACGCCGCCCGGGACTGCTTCCGGTCCGCCGCGGACCTGCGGGCGGCGATTCCCGACCAGCGCGGCACCGCCATCGCGCTGACCGGTGCGGCGCTCGCCGAGGCAGCGCTCGGGGACGTCGACCGGGCGCGGGCGCTGGGCCGGGAGGCGTGCCGCATGCTGGAGCGGTCGGGGGATCTTCCCGGCGACCACGGAGCGCTGAACAACCTGGCAATAGTCGAGGTCCTGGCTGGCTGCCCGGCGCGGGCCATCGACGCGGCCGAGCGGGCGCTGGCCCTGCGCGCGGTCCCCGATACCCACCGGTCGGTTGGCTGGCAGTACGCGCTGCTCGCGGGCCTGCGCGAGGCGTCCGGCCAGCGCGCGGCGGCGGCCGCCGCGCTGGTGGCGGCGCGGGCCTGCTTCCGGAGGATCGGCGAGCAGCGTGGCCTGGCCGCCGTCGCCGCCCGCAGCCGCCCGGCCGCCTCCGGCCGGGATAGCGGTGCTAAGCGGGTGCAAAGCCGGCGGCCGTAAGTTTCGGTCGCCGGGCCCGGCACGCCAGGAGGCGGACGTGCCGGCCCGCGTGAGTACCCAGCTTCCCGGCGACCTGAAGGAGGAGCCGTGTCCTACCAGGTGGAAGGTGAATACCTGAAGGCGTGCAGCTGCTCGGTCAGCTGCCCGTGTATCTTCTTGAACCCGGCGACGAAGGACGCCTGCGACGTCTTCTTCGGCTGGCACGTCGCCCGGGGCGGCAAGGACGGAATCGACCTGAGCGGCCTGAACGTGGCGCTGGCGGTGCACTCGCCCAAGCTGATGACCGACGGCAACTGGACCGCCGCGCTCTACCTCGACAACCGGGCCAGCCCACCGCAGGCCGAGGCCCTCACCGCCATCTTCTCAGGCCAGGCCGGCGGGCACCTGGCCAACGTCGCGCCACTGATCGGCACGGTGGCCGGGGTGGCCAGCGCGCCGATCCAGTTCTCCTCCGACGGCAAACACCGGCGGGTCGCAGTCGGCGAGATCCTGCGCGTCGGCGTCGAGGAGATGACCGGGATGGACGGCGCCAGCCCCATCGTCATCGCCAACCCCCTGCTGGGTGCGGTCACCCAGCCGATCCGCCAGGCCCGTTCCAGCGAGCTCGCCTACCGCGGCCACTGGTCCTTCGAAGCCGACGGGACCAACGGTTTCATGGCCGAGTTCAGCTATGAGGCTGAATAACGCAGTCGCCGCCGCGCCCTTCGCATCACGTCTCACCATGACCGGCGACTCGGCCAGGGCATCGGGCCTGGCGGCGCTCGCGCTGGTCGCCCTGACCGGACTGGCCCTGACCGCCCGGGGCCGTACATCCCGGGTCGCTGGCCTGGTACATCAGGAGGGGAAATGAGCACGCAGAGGGCGGGGGGCAGCGCGCGCATTCTGGGCGAGGCGACGCTGGCCGAACTCCGGGCACGGTTGCTGGGAGCGGTGATCTCCCCGGGCGACCCCGGCCACGACGCTGCCCGGCGGATCTGGAACCACGCGATCGACTGCCACCCTGCGCTCATCCTCGGCTGTTCCGGCGTCGCCGACGTCATCGCCGGGGTGCAGTTCGCGCGCAGCGAGGGGCTGCCGGTGGCGGTCCGCGGCGGCGCACACAGTGTCGCCGGGTTCTCCACCTGCGACGGTGGTGTCGTGCTCGACCTGTCCGCGATGACCGCGGTGCGGGTGGACCGGCGGGGCCGCCGGGCGCTGGCGCAGGGCGGCACGACCTGGCGGCGGTTCGACCATGAGACCCAGGTCCATGGGCTGGCGACCACGGGCGGGCTGGTTTCCTCGACCGGGATCGGTGGCTTCACGCTGGGCGGCGGCATCGGCCATCTGGTGCGCAAGCACGGGCTGACCTGCGACAACCTGCTCTCGGCCGAGGTGGTAACGGCCGACGGTGAGCTGGTGCGGGCCAGCGAGGAGGAAAACGCCGACCTGTTCTGGGCGCTGCGGGGCGGCGGCGGCAACTTCGGCGTGGTCACCGAGTTCGAACTCGCCGTGCACCCGGTCGGGCCCACCGTCGTGGGCGGTGTCGTGTTCTACCCGGGAGCGGAGGCAGCGCAGGTGCTGGCCAACTGGCGGACCGCGGTCGCCGGCGCCCCGGATGAGCTCACCACCCTGGTGAACCTGACCACCGCCCCGCCCGCCCCGTTCCTGCCCGAGGACCTGCACGGCCAGAAGGTCGCCGCCCTGGTCGCGTGCTGGGCGGGCGCCGCGGACGAGGGCGAGGAGGCGGTCCGGCCGCTGCGGAACCTGGGCACCCCGCTGGTTGATCTGCTCGGCCCGATCTCCTACGTCGCATTGCAGCAACTCGTCGACCCGCTGTGGGCACCAGGCGCGGCGAACTACTTCACCTCCGCCTTCCTCGACCAGCTTCCCGATCCGGCCATCGAGACGTTCGCTCAGGCGCACCAGCGTTCGGAGGGGCTTCCGGCCACCTGCGAGCTGCACATCCATCAGCTCGGCGGGGCAATGGCACGGGTGGATCCCAGCGCCACGGCGTTCAGCCAGCGGCAGCCGCCGTATGTCATCAACTGCATCGCGCGCACACCGACTGCGGAGGGATTCGGGGCCAGCCGCGCCTGGGCGCGCGCCACCCGGGACGCGATGGCCGGGTACGGGGGGGCCGGATGTATGTCAACTTCACCGGCGAGGCGGACCAGGACAAGGTGCGCGCGTCCTACCCCGACCAGACCTACGCGAGGCTGGCCGCGGTCAAGGCACGCTACGACCCCGGCAACCTGTTCCGCTTCAACCAGAACATCCAGCCTGCCCAGACCGGATGACCGCGGTGAGCCAGAAGGGGGAATACGACACGGTCGTGGTCGGCGGCGGGGCCGCGGGCTGCGTTGTCGCGGCCCGCCTCAGCGAGGACAGTGCGCACCGGGTGCTGCTGCTCGAGGCCGGCCCCGACTACCGGGCGCACATGCCCGCCGACGTGCGCGACGGCTGGCGGCCCACCACCTCGCACGACTGGGGTTACGTCGCCGCCCCGGACGCCGCCGGCGTCACTCGCGCGCTGCCGCGAGGCAAACTGCTGGGCGGGTGCTCCTGCACCAACGCGACCCTCGCGCTCCGCGGCCATCCAGCCGACTATGACGCCTGGGTACGAGCCGGAAACCCGGGCTGGTCGTTCGCCGGCCTGTTGCCGTACTTCACCCGGCTGGAGAACGACACCGACTTCGGCGGCGCGGCCTGGCATGGCGATGCCGGGCCGCTGCCGATCCGCCGCTACCGCAACGACGAGCTCACCGACGTCGCCCGGGCCGGCCTGGCACTGCTTGAGCAGGCAGGCTGCCCATGGGTGCCGGACGCGAACGCGCCCGGCACCGTCGGCCTTTCCTCGCTTCCCACCAACACCCTGGGCGGTGAACGCATCAGCACCGCGCTTGCCTACCTGCCGCCCGGCAGGGCGCGGCCGAATCTCACGGTGCGCTGCGACACCGAAGCCAGCGGCCTGATGATCGAACGAGACCAGGTCGTCGGGGTGCGGTCGGCGGCAGGCGGCGAGGTCCGCGCACCCCGGGTCGTCCTGTGCGCCGGCACATACGGTACCCCCGCGCTGCTGTTGCGCTCCGGCATCGGCCCCGCCGGGCATCTGCGCGAGCTCGGCATCCCGGTCCTGGCGGACCTGCCAGGCGTCGGTGTCAACCTGGCCGACCACCCCGCCGTCTCGGTCGACTTCGGCTACCCCCGCGAGGCCCGCCCGGCACCGCTGTTCCAGGTCTTCGCGACCATGCGCAGCCCGGCCGCCGATCGGAATGGCCCGCCCGACCTGCAGTATCTCGTCGGCGGGCCGTTCGCCAACGGTGACGTTGGGTCGTTCTTCATCGGTGTGGCGTTGCTCAAGCCCAGGTCACGCGGAACCGTGCGGCTGCGTTCCGCCGATCCATCAGCGGCTCCGCGCATCGATCTCGGATACTTCCGTGAGCCCGGCGACCTCGACCGGCTGGCCATAGGCCTGATGCTGGTCCGCGAACCGGCCAGCACCGGTCCAATCGCAGAACTCTCCGGCGGAGTGGAACTGGCGCCCGGGCCACCGGTCGCCGCGGCCGACCGGCAAAACCTACGGGAGTGGATCCGCCGCAACGCCTGGACCTATCACCACCCGGTCGGCACATGCGCCATGGGCCCCGACCCCCGCGTCGGCGCCGTCGTCGACGCCGACGGCGCAGTGCACGGTATCAGCGGCCTGTCCGTCGCCGACGCCTCCGTGATGCCTGACATCCCGTCAGCCAACACGCACATACCCACCGTGATGATCGCCGAGCGAATCGCCTCGCTCCAGGACCGGAAGGATCACCGTGAACGTCGTTGAGCTGCATCAGCGTGCCTGCGACCGGTTTACTGAACTTGTCCGCGCGATACCAGATGGCCAATGGGCCGTCGCGACACCGTGCGCAGGCTGGGACGTGCGCGCCCTGGTCAATCACGTCACCGCCGAGGATCTGTGGACACCGCCGCTGCTGGCGGGCGCCACGATCACCGAGGTCGGCAGCCGCTTCGACGGAGACGTCCTTGGCGCCGACCCCGCCGCCGCCTGCACCCACGCGGCGGCGGATGCCGTCACCGCCGCCAGCAGCGGCGGCGCGCTGCGCCGAACGGTCCACCTCTCGTTCGGGGACGTGCCCGGCGAGGAGTACGTGTGCCAGCTATTCACCGACCACCTCATCCACGCCTGGGACCTCGCCCGCGCCATCGGCGCAGACGACCATCTCGGCGCGGACCTGGTAGAGGCATGCGCGGCCTGGTTCGCCGGCAAGGAGGACGCCTACCGGGCGGCAGGCGCCATCGGCCCTCGCCCGGGCCTTCCCGCCCACGCCAGCCAGCAGGCCATCCTGCTCGCCGCGTTCGGAAGAACGACCACCGCCGGAGCCGCCACCTGATCACCGCACACCCCTGCGGCAGCGATGTCACTGGCGGCCGACCATGAGCGCCACGCGGCGGACCGAACCGATTCCCGGCAGCAGCCAGCTGTTGCCAGCCGCGGGTCGTTCCATCGATGAGATCCTGGCCAACGCCAGGAGCAGGCTGCGGCGCCTGCAGCCTGGCGAAGCCCATGCCGCGATGCTGGCTGGCGCGCTGCTGGTAGACACCCGTTCCCAGGCCCAGCGGGCGGCCCAGGGGAGCGTGCCGGGTGCGCTGCACGTCGAGCGGAATGTTCTGGAATGGCGCTTTGACCTGCGATCCAGCACGAGGCTGCCGCAGGCCGCCGATTACGGCCTTCGCGTGATCATCATGTGCGCCGAAGGGTATTCATCGAGCCTGGCGGCGGCGTCGCTTCAAGAACTCGGGCTGTACAACGCCACCGACGTCATCGGCGGGTTCGAGGCATGGGCCGCGGCGAGCCTGCCGGTCTGCCGGCCCGCGTTGTAGCCCGGTCGGTTGAAGGATGCCCGGGAACTCGTGGAGCAGCAGGCCAGGGAGAATCCGCGCTGGGGCTATCGCCGTACCCAGGGTGAGCTGATCGGCTTGGGCCACCGGGTGGGGGAGGGGACGATCCGCCGGATCCTGGCCGCTGCCGGCCTTGGGCCTGCGCCGCGCCGGGCATCGCCGACGTGGCGTCAGTTCTTGGCCGCCCAGGCGTCCGGCATCCTGGCGTGCGACTTCCTGCACGTAGACACCGTGCTGCTCCAGCGCGTGCATGTCTTGTTCGTAATGGAGATCCACAGCCGGACCGTGCACATCGCGGGCGTCACCCCCTGTCCAGCTAGCGCCTGGACCGCTCAGCAGGCCCGGAATCTGGTGATGGACCTCGGCGAGCGCGCTGGCCGGTTCAAGTTCCTGATCCGCGGCTGCGGTCATTGTCCTTCCCTGGAAGGTAAGCGTGTTGCAGCTGATCGTTTTGCCGGGCGTCAGCGTTTATGTTGTCCCAGGTAACGCCCTGCCGAGGTGGCTGCCGGCGCCGCAAGAACTCGCCCACATAGCCAGTGCGCCCCGACGGCGTGGTCAGCGGTCGATGGAGGCCATGTTCGCTTCGTCGTGGCGTTCGCCGACGGCTGGCGTCAGGTTGCTGAGCCGTTCGAGCTGGTCGTCGCTCAGTTCGGTGCCGTCGGCGGCGGTGTTCTCCTCAACGCGGGCGACCCGCCTGGTGCCGGGGATCGGGGCGATGTCGTTGCCCTGGGCGAGCAGCCAGGCCAGGGCGATCTGCGCCGGTGTGGCGCTGGCCTCGGCGGCGACGGCCGCGACCTCGTCGACGATGGCCAGGTTGCGCTGGAAGTTCTCCCCGGTGAAGCGCGGGTTGGTTTTGCGCCAGTCGTCGTCGGGGATGTCGCCGGCCGTGCGGATCTGGCCGGTGAGGAAGCCGTGGCCGAGCGGGGAGTAGGGGACGAAGCCGATGCCCAGCCGGCGCAGGAGCGGCAGTAGCTCGGCCTCGGGGTCGCGGGTCCACAGCGAGTACTCGGTCTGCAGCGCAGCTACCGGGTGGACGGCGTGGGCGCGGCGGATTGTGTCGGGGCCTGCCTCGGACAGGCCGATGTGAAGCACCTTGCCCTCGGTGACCAGGTCGGCCAGAGCGCCGGCGGTCTCCTCGATGGGCGTGTTCGGGTCGACCCGGTGCTGGTAGTACAGATCGATGTGGTCGGTGCCCAGCCGGGTCAGTGAGCCCTCGACCGCGGCGCGCACGTTGGCCGCGCTGCTGTCGGTGACGCCGGGCCCGCCACCGGAGTGGGAGACGAGGCCAAACTTCGTGGCCACCACGACCTGGTCGCGTCGGTCCTTGATCGCCTCGCCGACCAGTTCCTCGCTGTGGAACGGGCCGTAGATCTCGGCGGTGTCGATGTGGGTGACGCCCAGGTCCAGCGCGCGGTGGATGGCGCGGATCGACTCGGCGTCATCAAGGCCCCCGCCGCTGGTGTAGGTCCCGGCCATGGTCATGGCGCCCAGGCCGATCCGGGAGACGTCCAGCCCGCCCAGGGATACGTGCTTCATCAGGTAGCTCCTTCTCGTCGTTTCTCGAGCTTCAGCTAACGCCTCGTCGAGGACGCGAAGAAGTCGCTGCTGGACGGTGTACTGACAGCCCACCCCTGGTCCTGGGAACTGCGCCTAGCCTGGAGGCGTGGACAACCGCGACGAGGTCAAGGCCTTCCTCAGCTCCCGCCGGGCCAAGATCACCCCCGAGCAGGCGGGGGTGGCAATCTACAGCCGCAACCGCCGTGTGCCCGGTCTGCGCCGCAGTGAGGTCGCCGACCTGGCTGGGGTCAGCGTCGAGTACTACGCGCAGCTCGAGCGGGGCAATCTCGCCGGCGTGTCCGAGAGCGTGCTCGATGCGCTCGGCCGGGCCCTGCATCTCAGCGAGGCCGAGCGGGAGCACCTGCTCGATCTCGCCCGCGCCGCCGGCCCCGCGCGTCGTGCCCGCCGCCAGCCTCCGGCCCGGCAGGTGCGGCCCAACGTCGCCCGCATCCTGGACGGGATGACCGAGGTGCCGGCCTTCGTCGAGAACGGGCGCCTGGACGTGCTCGCCGCGAACCCGCTCGCGCGGGCCCTGTATGCGCCGGTGTTCGCCGGCCCCTCCCGGCCGGTGAATCTGGCCCGGTTCAACTTCCTCAGCCCGCACGCCCGCACGTTCTGGGGCAACTGGGAACGCGCCGCCGACGATACCGTGGCCATGCTGCGCACCGAAGCCGGCCGCGACCCCTACGACAAGGGCCTGACCGACCTGGTGGGAGAGCTGTCCACCCGCAGCGACGAGTTCCGCGTCCGCTGGGGCGCCCACGACGTCCAGCTGCACCGCACGGGGCTCAAGCACATCCGGCACCCCGTTGCCGGCGAACTGCACCTGTCCTACGAGGTGATGGAACTGCCCGCCGACCCGGGCCTGGCCCTAGTGGCCTTCAGCGCCGAAACGGGCTCACCCGCCGACGACGCCCTCCGGTTCCTCGCCAGCTGGGCTGCTACCCACGAGCCAGCCGACGCCCTGGAAACGCCGGACCAGACGTAATCCTGCAAAGCGCACGGTATTGTCTGACACCCAGCTCGCCGGGCTGGCCGACGCGCTTCCGGCCGCGCTGGCCAGCCTCGGGCTGGATGCAGCGGCTCGCGACGGCGACGGCGATCATGACCGCGGGCACGCCGTGCCCGCGGGTTAGCCCGTAGTTCTCCCCGATGGCGAATCGATATAGGCGCTGACCAGGTGAAATAGCCTCAGCTCATGACTACGTAGACATGTAATTTCCGTGATCAAGGGCTCTACCACCTGGTCAAACGCGTCGACCAATCGGCCTGGGGGGGAACTTCGGGTTAGCCAGCCAGGTGAGGGTTGAGGGGTCTTCGACGTAGCTGGCGGCGGATGTCGCCGGGCGTCTTAGCGCGGTGCCCGGCCGCCGTGCCTGAGGAAGTCCCGCTCGGCGGGGGTAGGCGCCATGTCGGCCGCACGCTGGTAGGCGGCCGCAGCCTCGCTGTCGCGGCCGAGCCGGTGAAGCAGGTCGGCTCGCGTGGCGTGGAATGGGTGGTAGTTGTCCAGGTCCAGCGCGTCTACCAGCGCCAGGGCGGCAGCGGGGCCCCGTACCTCGCCGATGGCGATGGCGCGGTTGAGGGCCACGACTGGCGTGGGGGCGATCGCGAGCAGCTGGTCGTAGAGGGCGGCGATCTGGGGCCAGTCGGTCTGCGCGGCTGCCGGAGCGTCCGCGTGCACGGCGTTGATGGCGGCCTGGATCTGGTAGGGACCGGGCTGGTTGCGGCGAAGGCACCGGCGGACGATCGCCTGGCCCTCCTCGATCAGGGCCGGGTCCCATCGTCTGCGGTCCTGCTCGCCGAGCAGCACCAAGGAGCCGTCTGGCCGCGTCCGTGACGCGCGGCGGGACTCGGTCAGCAGCAGCAGTGCCAGCAGCCCGGCCACCTCTGGCTCGTCGGGCATGAGTGTGGCCAGGATCCGGGCTAGCCGGATCGCCTCTGAGCACAGGCCCGGTTCGGCCGGGCTGGTCAGCCCGGCGGTGTAGATGAGGTAGACGACGGCCAGGACGGGGCGCAAGCGGCCGGGCAGCTCGTGGTCCTGCGGCACGCGGTAGGGGATCCGGGCGGCCTTGATCTTGCGCTTGGCGCGCACGAGACGTACCGCCATGGTCTGCTCGGTCACCAGGAAGGATCGTGCGACCTCCCTGGTCGACAGGCCGCCGAGCAACCGGAGGGTAAGCGCCACCTGCGCCCCGGTGGACAGCGCCGGGTGGCAGCAGGTGAAGATGAGACGTAGCCGGTCGTCTTCCACAGGCCCTGCCTCCGCGGGTATGCCGGGATCGCCGTTGCCGGGGGAGAGGACCGCCACCTCGCTGAGCAGTTCCCGGCCACGCGACTCACGGCGCAGGCGGTCGATGGCACGGTTGCGGGCGGTGGTGGTGATCCAGCCGCCGGGGTTGGGCGGCAGGCCGTCGCCCGGCCACTTGCCCAGGGCGATGGCGAACGCCTCCTGCACCGCATCCTCGGCGACGTCGATGTCACCGAAGACGCGGATCAGGGCAGCCACCGACCGGCCGGATTCCTCGCGGAAGATCCGGCCGACCTCGGCCTCGCCGGGCCTGGGTGCGGCGCCGGTACCGCGCACGCCGTCAGGCCCCGGGTTCGTCCCAGAACGGGCGAATCTCGATCGGAGCCCCGATGATGGCACTCGTCTTGGACGCCCAGACGAGCGCGGCATCGAGATCCTCAGCGGCGACGATGTAGAAGCCACCGAGGTGTTCCCTCGACTCCGCGAACGGCCCATCGGTCGTCAGCACCTCGCCGCCGGACATGCGCACGACGGTGGCGGTGCCGGGTTCGTGCAGCCGGCCGCCGAAGACCCACGCGCCCGCCGCCTTCATCTCCGCCTGCAGGGCCATGACCTGCTGGTAGGACTGCCGCATCTGCTCGTCGGTCATCGGCTCGCCGGCCTCGCCATCGACGCTGTGGACGGACAGCAGGTACTGCGTCATGGTGATCCTCCTCATGGGCGGGCACTTCCCGCGTCTCACCCCAGCTACGAACGGGTCCCGCCCAGATTGACACCTACCCAGGAAAGCTCGTCCGAGGCGGATGACGGCCTCAGTCTCGGCCGAGCCCGGCGAATCAGCATTGACAACCGACGGATGCTTCTATTATAAAAGGAAGCTCCTATCAAGAGAGTGAGATTCTGATGTCGCCTGCCGAGATCTTCCGCACCTACCTGCAGCGATTCACATCCGGCGACACGGCCGGCGCCGCTGAGCTGCTCACCGACGACTTCCGTTTCCACGGGCCGATGCTTCAGTCGCAGGGCAAGGCGGCGTTCCTGGAAGGCTCGGCACCGCTGGGCCCGATCATGCGCGGCGCCGAGATCCACCGGCAGTGGGAAGACGGCGGCGAGCTCTGCTCCTTCTACGACTTCAAGATCGAGACCCCGGCCGGTGCCGGGTCGATCCCGATGGCCGAGTGGAACTCATTCCGTGACGGCAAGCTCGCGTCGGCCCGCCTCATCTTCGACACCGCGGCGATGGCCGCACTGATGCCCGGCTCCTGATGCCCGTTTCGTGAGAGGACGCTGCGATGCCCAGCAGGCCCTGGACCGGCTACCAGCGGTTCTGCCCGCTGTCGCGCGCGCTGGATGTGGTCGGCGAGCGGTGGACGCTGGTGATCGTGCAGGAACTGCTCAAGCAGCCGCGCCGCTACGGCGCGCTGCTGGACCGGCTTCCCGGCATCAGCACCAGCGTGCTCGCCGACCGGCTCCGGCGCCTGGAACGGGCGGGGGTGGTGGCCCGGGAGCCGGGCGCGGTCGGCGCCGGCGTCGCCTACACCCTGACCGCCCGCGGCCAGGAGCTGGAGGAGGCGCTGCGGGCCCTGCGGCGGTGGGGGGCGGGCTTCCTGGCCGATCCCACCGCCGACGGGTCGGCACAGCAGAGCTTCGATGTCACCTACGTCGACGGCATCCACACGCTCGCCGACGGCCAGTTCCAGCTCGTGGTCGATGACCGGCCCGCGACCTTGCACTTCACCGCGGGCCGGCTCCGGCAAGAACCCGGTGCCGCACCCGGCGCCGAGCTCATCGTGCGCACCAGCTCGGCGTTCCTTGACCGCTGGGCCGCCGGCGAGGCCGGCTGGGACGACGGCCGCGCCCGCGGCGAGGTGATCATCGAAGGCCCCCCGGCGGCGTGGCCTCGCTGGCTGGCCGCCACCGGCTACCTGCTGCAGGTTGAGCCGGACACCACCCAAGAAGGAGTCATGGAAGAAGCCGGGAATGACTGATCAGCCCACCGATTTCTTCTGGGGGGTCAGCGCGGCCGCGCTGACCAAAAGCGACGTGGCTACCGGAACGATGATGGGCTTTCCCTGCCTGCGCGTCTCGGGCGCGTTCTTCGCCTCCTGCGACCACCGCTCCGGCGACCTTATCGTCAAGCTCCCCAAGCACCGCGTCGAGCAGCTCATCCGGGCGGGCGCGGGCAAGCCGTTCGCCCCTGCGGGCAGAACCTTCCGCGAATGGGTCCTGATCGGCGACCGCGACCCGGCCCGGTGGGCCGAGCTGATCGACGAAGCCCGCGCCTTCGCGGGCGGCAAACCATGACCTTTCCCCCCGGCGGCTCGAGCCCCTCACCCAGCGAGTACGGGCACGCGTCGGCAAACGCATCATCCTCGCAAAGGCCGCAGCAAATAGGAAGACGATCTCGTGCTGGGCGGCATCGTGCCACTGGAAGATGTTTTCCAGGACACCAGCAGCCTGGCGCCGGTCAATTCCTGGCCGATCTCTTCCCGGAGTTCACGGTGCACCGTCTCCAGCGCATACTCGCCGAATTCCACATGACCGCCGAGCGGGCGCTGAAATGGGGCCAGCGACGGATCAATGTGCTCGGATACCGGCAGTGCACCGTCGCGAGGACGCCGGATCAGCACCATTGCCTTGACGATCGCGGTGTTCCTGCTCATCGCTGTGTCGTATCACGGTCACGCCCCGAGCCCGGGCTGTCGCCTAAAGATGCCGGGTGACTGGAAGCGCTGAGGGCGGCCAGGCGAGCCCGCAGTCCGCGGAGATGCCGGCCAGTGTGAGATGCGCGGCCCCCGGCGGAGCGGCAATCATCGCCCCACCGGTCGCCGGTCTGGCTCGGGCGGCTACGCCAGGTACTCCGCGATCGTGCAAGCCCGAACCAGCTAACTTCCGGCGGCCTCGGAGAAGATCCGCCGGTACATTGGCGCGAGCCCGTCCTCGATCCACATCGTGTCCAGGGCTTCGTTGCGGGGAACGAGCCGACGGCCGGCCATCTCGAACCGAGGCCGCCAGGCCTCCAGTCGCACCTCAGCCAGCCAGTGCGCCCGCACCAGCACCAGCCCCTGCTCCCGGCCCCGCACGCACCGGCCCCGGCTGAAACCGAGCAGCCGCGCGCCGGTGACGGTGGCGCATGCCTCCTCCGCGACCTCCCGGCGAAGCGCGGCCAGCCAGTCCTCGCCCGGCTCCGGCCGCCCGCCCGGCAGGCCCCACCGGCGGCCGTCGCTACTGACCAGGACCACCTGATCGCCGGCGACACAGACGCCGGCCGAGCCGTGCTCGGTGCCGACGGGCGGATCGGGCGGCGGAAACCACGCTACCCGCCACGACTGCCCATCGCTCACCACTAGCCACTCGATACCATCCTCGGCCATATCCACCGCACCACCCTGCCCGCAGGCTCCCCGGGGGGCGCAAATCCTACGTCTGCGGCGCGATCTCCGCGTAATTATGGTCGCAGTGCCGTGCCTGGGCCCTGGTTAGCCCGCGGCTTCTGTTCCGCGGTGCTCCGGGCGGGCAGAGGAGGGTTCGTGAGGCAGGTTGAGGTTTGGTGAGGCCGCCACGGGGATCCGGTCCTGTTGTTCGGGCCACTGCCCGGTGTTCTCTCGGGTGATGCGCTCGCATACGAGTTCGAGCTGTCGCCTCGCCTCGCCTCCTGGCCCGGCCGCACGCGTCTTGAGCGTGTGCTCGTGCTGCTCGACCTGGGGCGGGGTTGTCGACGTGGGCGAGGCCGCTGCCGACCTGGGCCCAGTTCAGCGGGGTGCTGTCCCCGGTGGTATCGCGCGCCTCGATGTCGCGGCTGAGCACGTGGGCGGCCAGCCGCAATGCCCAGGTGTCCACGGATCCGCGGGGCCGGATGCCGTCATCCGGCGCGGATCGCGCACACCTTCCCGGGATTGCCGACGGCTGCGCATGCCGGGGGCGCGCCTGGTGCCAGCCTGGGTGAGAAGCCCTGGCCACGCCGCGGGCGTCTGGCTCGGCGATCGCGCGTCGGCCGGCGCAGCGCCATGGCGGCTGGGTCGTCCTCGTCCGGCCTCATGACGCGGCCCCGGCATCAGGCAGTGAGGGCGCATCCGACGGGGACGGCGGTGGCTGGCGGCGGGCGGCCAGGATCCAGTAGATGATGCCTGCTGGCGGGAACGCGATGAGCAGGCACAGCAGCAGGCACCGGTCAAGATACATGCCGGTTCCCGCGCCCGGAGCCGGGGCCGCGGCGGCCAGCTCCGGGATGACCGGCCTGCGGTGTGCCTGCTGTGCTGAGATCGCGCCGGGCAGGTCGCTGGTCAGGCCGGACAGGTCCGCGCGGGTCTTCGCGGCGTAGGCCGCGCCGGTCCGCTCGTCGAGTTCAGCGCGGGCCAGGCGGCCCTCGGCGTAGGCCTCGCGGAGGATCTCGGTGGCCTGATCGCGTTCGGTGTCCGAGGCCCGGACCGCCGGTTCGCCGGAGGTGGCCTGGGCTTGGCTCATGTGCCGTCTCCTTTCTTCTGCGTACCGCGCCGATGGTCGCCGGGGCCTGCCCCGCCGGTGCCCGCCAGGGCGCCCATCGCGGCTTCCAGGGAGAACGAGCCGGGCGCCAGGTGCCACTGGGACATCAGCCCGTACAGGCCTGCGGTGAACAGCCGCGCCCGCAGCGCCGGGTCCGTACCCGCAGGCCACTGCCCGGCGGCGATGCCTGCCTTGAACAGGCCGGTGAGCTGATCAAGGCTCGCGGCGTTCGCGGCCTGGACCTTGGCGGCGATGGCGGGCTCGTAGGCGGCCAGCGTGGTGGCCTCCATCAGCACCCGGCAGGTCTGCGGGTTGCCGGTGACGTGGGCGGCGATGGCCGACGCCACCGCTGCCAGAACGTTGCGCGGGGATCGGCGCGCGGGCTCGGCGAGCCCGCCGATAGCCGCGTCGACCCGGGCGGCCAGGCCGCAGTCCCACTCCTCGTACAGCGCGATGAACAGCGCCTCCTTGCCGGGGAAGTACAGGTACGGGGTGCCCTTGGACACCCCCGCCGCCCCGGCGATGTCGGCCATCGTGGTGGCGTGGTAGCCGGCCCGGGCAAAACATTCCGCCGCAGCGGCGATGATCTGGTCCCGGCGCGCGGCGCGCGCCTCGTCTGCGATCTTGGGCACCGGGCGTCCCTACCGCAGCACCCGGCGCCCGGTACGCGCCGCGGCCGCCTGCTCCAGCCCGTAGCCCGCGGCCAGGATCACCAGGAAAACGATCGTCTCCGTGCCCGTCCGGTACCAGGACAGGGCCGATCCGGGCACCAGCGCCACGGCGAAGCCGAGCGCCGCGGTCAGGAGGAAGCCCGGCCCCGTGACGGCGCAGTGAGCCTCCCGGCAGCGCACGAAGTTCAGCACGCAGTACACGCCGATCACCGTCACGTACGCGCTCGCTATGGCCAGCCCGGCGCGGCCGCCCACCGCTCCCCCCGCGGCAAAGGACGCCACCGCGATCAGCACCCCGGCCGGGCCGCGCAGCACCGGGCCGGTAACACGCAGATAACTCCCTGCCCCCCGGCCGTGGGCCGGCGGCGGAGCGCAACGCGCGCCATCCCCCGGCAGCCGGCCGGAGGAACGCTGGTCCTGATCCTGGAAAAGGCTCATGTCCTGCCCTCGTTCCGCTGAGATCCGCGAGGTAGCCTCATATAATGACTGACTGTCCAGTCATTTTAGGAGCGAAGGTTCCCCATGTCAATGGCGGCACGCTCAGGCGCGGCCTGGCAGGCACCATGGCGGACGGCCTCCGCTGCCGGCGGCGCGCGCGCCGGGCAGGTCATCCCGGGATCAGCAACCGGGGTCGTCGTTCTCGCAGTCGAGGCCGTGGATCATCAGGTCGATGCCGAGGCTGAACTGGTCATCCATGTTGCAGCGGCCGCAGAACAGCATCGCCAGCCGGACCAGGTGGTCAGGGGCGTCGCGGGGCACCATCTCGGTGACCCGCCGCAGCTGGCCCAGTTCATCCTCCGGCCACGGACCGCACTCCGCGCAGGCGGTGAAACACGCCTCGGCGAGCGCGTACCCGTGCGCGTAGACGTAGACGGTCCGCAGCACGTCCATCGCCCGCTCCTCGGTGAACCCGGCCCGCATCAGCAGCCGCACGTACGCGTCGACCTGCTCCAGCCGCCTGGTGTGCATCACCCGCCGACTGACCAGCAGCGGCGCGGCGGCCGGGTGGCGCAGGATCAGGCCGCGGATCTCGCGGGCCAGGTGGCGCAGCGCGTCCCGCCAGTCCGCGCCGTCCCCGGGCGGCATCTCCGCTTCCCAGGTCAGCGCCTCGACGATGCCGTCCAGCAGCGCGTCCTTGCTCGCCACGTGGCTGTACAGCGACATGCCCTGCACGCCGAGCTCGGCGCCCAGCTTGTGCATGGACAGTGCCGCCAGCCCGTTCGCGTCGACGAACTCCAGCGCCGCCCTGAGCACTCGCTCCCTGGTCAGCCGCGGCCGCGCCGTACCCTGATCGGCGCCGTCCGGCGCGCCCGGCGCGGCAGCTACCGCCGCGCTCGCCCTTGGGGCCATGTTCCCTCCCGGCCGGTCATTCACTTGCAAGCTTACGTCATATGGATTACCGTGCCTATAAAGCTTACACCATAAGGAGATGCAGTAAGGAGGTACCGGCATGCTGGATGGCCAGCGAGGCGAGGGCATGGCCGATGGCCGGCCAGCTATCGAGCTGACCGGCCTGACCAAGCGATACCGCCGGGGGAAGGGCTGGTTCACCGCAGTGAACGATGTCACCCTGAGCGTGCCGCCGGGCCAGGTGATCGGCCTGCTCGGGCCGAACGGCGCGGGCAAGACCACCACGATCAAGATGGCCTGCGGGCTGATCCTGCCCACCGGCGGCACGATCCGGATCAACGGGTACGACGTGGGGCGGCGCCGCGCCGACGCGGTGCGGCAGATCGGCGCGGTGCTGGAGGGGTCCCGCAACGTGTACTGGCCGCTGACCGCGTGGCAGAACCTGATGTACTTCGGGCGGCTGAAGGGGCTGCGCACCGCCGAGATCAAGCCCCGCGCCCGGCGGCTGCTCACCGACCTGGGCCTGTGGGACCGGCGGGACGAGACCGTCGGGTCCTACTCGCGCGGCATGCAGCAGAAGGTCGCGATCGCCGCCGCGCTGATCACCAACCCGCCGGTCATCCTCCTGGACGAGCCCACCATCGGCCTGGACGTCGAGGCCGCGCGGACCGTGAAGGACTGGATCGCCCAGCTCGCCGCCGGCGAGGGCAAGACCATCGTGCTGACCACCCACCAGCTCGCGATCGTGCAGGAGCTCGCCGGCCGGATCGCGGTGATCAAGGATGGGACGATCATCGCCGACCTGCCGACCGGCGAGCTGCTGTCCCGTTTCGCGGAGGACCGGTTCGAGGTGCAGGTCGCCGGGCCGCTGAACGGCGCCGCCGGAGCACTGCCGACCGGGGCACGGGCCGAGGCGGAGTCCGGGACGACGCGCGTGCTGCTCCGGGACGCGGACCAGGGGCGGCTGCATGACTTCCTTGAAGACCTCCGGGCCTCCGGCGTCCCGCTGCTGTCGGTCACCCAGGCGCAGCCGGACCTTGAGGAGGTCTTCCTCCGGCTCATCGGATCCGGAGCCTCGGGCGCGCCGCCGCGTGCAGGTGAAGAGGCAGCACGAGCGGGGGTGACTCCATGAGCGCCATCACGATTCCGCGCACGGTGGCCGCGGAACTCGCCCCCCGCTGGTTCGCGCTCCGTACCTTCGGCAACGAGGCCGGCAAGGGGCTGCGGCTGATATGGCGGCGCCGGTTCATGGTCGTCGTCGCGACGACCACGTTCGGGCTCACCTACCTAGGCATCAGCCTGTTCATCGGCGGCGGCCATCTCATCAAGGACCTGATGGTCCGCACCGTGCCGGCGCTGCTTGCCGTGGTGGTCGCGAACACCGCCGCGGTGGAGGGAACCGGCGGCATCGCCGAGGAGATCAACGGCGGCACGCTGGAGCAGACCCGGCTGTCCCCGGCCAGTCCGCAACTGCAGGCACTCGGCCGGATGACCGCGCTAGCGATCGAGGGACTGGCTGCGGCCATCGTCCTAGGCATCGTTTTTGTCTTCGGTGCTGGCCTGGACATCAACCCGCACCCGGCCGTATTGCTGCCGGTGCTGCTCACCATCCTGGATGCGCTCGGCTACGGCCTGATCATGACGGCACTGGTCGTACGAGTTCCCAGCATCAGCGCGATCACCCACGTCGGCAACATGGTGATCATGGCATTCGGCGGCATGCTCGTCCCGATCAGCGTCTTCCCACAGGGATGGAGATCTTCGCCAGATTCATCCCGACCGCCCTGGGCGTCCAGTCGATCAACACCATCCTGGCCGGCCACGGGCTTGGCGCGACCTGGTCCGACCACACCCTGCCCTGGCTGCTGGTCCACACCGCGGTCGTCGTCACGGCCGGTTTCAGCCTGTATGTGATCAACATTCGCCACGCTCAGCGCGAAGGGGGGCTCAGCCCGCGATGAACACCGCCACCGCCATTGCGTTGCGCAACGAGATCCGCAAGGGGCTGTGGTTCGCCTGGTCCGAACGCCTGCAGGTCCTCATCGAGCTGCCCATGTTCGCCGTCTTCGCCATCCTGCTCGGGCCGCTGCTCGGCCAGGGCGGGAACGTGGCGAGCGGCCGGGTGGACTGGTCCCTGAACAGCCAGACGACCTCGGCGATGATCGTGTGGTTCGTGCCATTCATCTTCTTCTACATGCAGGTCGTGAAGATGTTCTGGCGACTGCTCGGCGAGATCCAGGCCGGCACCATCGAACAGGTCTACCTCTCCCCGCTACCACCCTGGCTGGTCGCCGCCGCCGGCCGGGTCGCCGCTGCCGTGCTGGAGACGCTGTTCGTGGCCGCCGCCACCTACGGACTCGTGTCGGCGTTCGTCACCATCCACCTGCACTGGACCGCCGCGGCCCTGCTGCCTGCCGTCGCCATCATGATCGCCGCCATCGGCCTGTCCCTGATCGTCGCCGGAGCGACGCTGGTCTACAAACGCATCCAGATCGTCAACGACCTCGTCCTGCTCATGGTGATGCTCTTCAGCGCCAGCGCGTTGCCGCTGATCCATGTCCCCGGCTGGTGGCGCGCCGCCAGCCACGCCTTCCCCGTCACCGACGGCGTCGGCAGCCTCTACAACACCATGCTCGCCCACCACTCCGTCACCACAGCCTGGGGCATCGGCGGGCTCATACCCCTGCTCACCATCTCAACGGCGTACCTGCTCGCCGGCATCGGCACATTCATCCTCGGCGAGCACGTCGCGAAAAACCGCGGCACCCTCGGCCGCTACTAACGACGGCCGATCGAAGCAGCGAAGAGCCGCAGACCATCGGTTCACAATCACCCGAAAGGACTGACCGTTATGAGCACCATCGAGCACGGCAATGACGCGGGTCTTGACGACTTCCTGGCCAAATGGGATCTCACCAAACCTGAAACCGTCGAGTGGGTCAGGGGGGGCATGGCGGTGATCGGGCTGACCAACTTCGGCGAGCACCCGGTTCAGAGCACACGATTGGCCGAGGTCCTGGGCCGGCCGGTGAGCAAGGCCGAGGCGCTGGCGCGGCGGTGGGGCTGGCCCGGAACGCGGGTCGAGGACGGGCTCAGGAAGGTGTGGGACCTGAGCATCTTTCGCGACTGGCGGGACCGGATGTCGGCCCTGCTGAACCTCGGCCACTGACCACCGCGCGACCGCGGGCCAATCGCACCTGCCCGTTGCCCGGGGCCATCAATCCGCAGCGCCGGAAGGGCCGGCCGAAGCAGCGATGAGCCGCACACCATCGATCCGCAATCACCCGAAAGGACCGACAGGATGAGACGACCGGGCCGCCGACGCGGGCGGCGGCCCAGTCCGGCGCCTGCCGCGGCGGCCGGGAGCGCAGCAGCCCGCCTGGTCGCCTCGTCGTCGCAGAACCCGTGCGCGGGGGAGCGGCCGGCCGGGGAGTCCCCGGCAGGCCGGCGCTTGCTGGTCACCAGCCGTCCCGCGCGCCGGGCAGGTCCAGGACCCCGGCCTGCCGCATCCGCCCTATCACCTCGGCGCGGCGGGGATGCGCGGCGGCGCCGTCGAGCCAGTCCCGCCAGACGGGGTAGCGGCCGGTGTCGAAGCCGCGGAACGCCTGCTCGAAGCTGTCATGGACCGACCGCAGCGTCCGGTCACGTTCTTCGCTGGTTTCGGGGCAGCGCTGGTAGACCCCGGTCCAGGCCAGCCAGTCCCGGCCGCCGAAGCTGGCGTGCCAGGTGTGCACGACGAGCGGCGCAAGGTCAGCAAGTTCAACTCAGGTGCATGCCGACAGGATACGCCCCAGGCCCGAGGCAAACCTGCCCTGCTTACCTGGGGTGACGGGCCCTTCCGTACATCGCGCACCTGTGGCGCGGTCCACCGCCGGACGCGGGGAATGCTGTGGCGGGCGGCTGCGTCTGCGTCGTTATCTGGTGGCCCGACGGCGGACCGGGGCATAGAGTGGGTGCGGCGCACGGGGCGCCGCCGGTCCGCGGGAAGGGCGCAGCCCACCCGCCTTCGCGGTATGACCCTGCGATCAGTCTCCCTTCCGGCCCTGGCATGCGGACGCCGGGCAGCGGAAAGGAGGCCATCGTGCCGGTCCGTGATCTTCCCGGCGACCCGAGCCTGGAGCACCTGAAGAACCAGGCCCGGGCCCTGCAGCGCCGGGTCCGCGCGGGCGACCCGGACGCGATCGCGGCGGTGGGCGAGTTCCACCCCCGGCCGGCGGCCGTCACGGGGGAATCCCCGGGCCTGGCCGGGTTCTTGCTGGCTGATGCCCAGCTCGTCATCGCCTGCCAGTACGGTTTCGCCTCCTGGGCCTGGCTGCGGCGGAGCATCTCGGTGGTGATCCGCCCGGTGGCCTCGCCGCGGGAGCTGGCGCGGGCCTTCGAGCTGATCGGCGCCCGCCGGGCGCCCGGGCTGGAGCAGGACCGGTACTTCCTGCAGCTGGCCCGCCGGTTTCCCGATGACCGGCAGATCATGCTGGTCGCGGAGCTAGACGGCCAGCTGATCGGCGCCGGATTCGCGTTCCGCAAGGACTCCTCACCAGCATGCCGGACGGCGACCCTGCGCAACGTGGCCGTGCGGCCGCCCTACCGCGGGCTGGGCCTGGAGCGCCGCCTCATCCAGCGGATCGAGGACGGTGCCGCCAGCCTCAGCATCACCGGGATCATTCTCGGCGGGCCGCGCGGCGCTGAGCGGCAGTTCTTTGTGAGCATGGGCTACCGCGGGCGTCATGAGGGCGGGTTCATGGGCAAGCAGCTGACGGCGGGGCAGCGCGACCCCGGATGGCGGGAGCGCCTGGAGGACCGTCGCAGTAGGAGGCAGGTCCGCCTGGCCGCCCGGCAGCAGGGTCACGCCTGACCGGATTCTGTCTGGGCTGTACTCGCGGCCCGCTTCGACCCAGCGAACCGTGCGGCCGCCGAGCCAGGCTCCGCCGCGGCCACCCCGCCTGGCGCGAGCTCGTTCAGCGCATCCAGCACAGCATCAGGTACAAGTCATCTCCGACCACTCCGATCACTCCCGCGGCAGCCAGGGTCCGCAGGGTCACCGGGGCCCGGGATCGTGCACGCCGAGGAGGCGGAGGAAGCTGTGGTGCACGGCGTGGGTTGCTTCGTCGATGGTCATCTGCCCGGCTTTGACCTGTTGTTCGGCGGCGCGGCCGAGGGCCAGGCTGGCGGCCAGCAGCCAGCCGGGGGGCAAAGTCCGGTCGAAGTCGCCGCTGTCCTGCCCGCGCCGGATGATCTCCAGCAGCCGGCCGAGAACCGGTCCGTGCCGGTCGGCGTCCTGGTCCGGGCTGACGGCGGGCAGGTGCCACAGGAACGGGTAGCGGGCCGCTGCCTGCCAGCCGGCGTCCAGCAGCCGGGTCAGTGCGACGGCCGGCGGCGCCTGCTCAAGCCCGGCGGCCTCGAAAGCCGCAGTCACTTCGGCGGTGGCCTGCTCGACGACGGCGTCCAGCAGCGCCTCCCGGGAGGGGAAGTGAGCGTAGACGGTCTGCCGGGTGACACCGGCGGCCCGGGCGATGTCCTCCACGCTCGCCTCCGGCTTCGCGCTCAGCACCTGGGCCGCCGCCTGCAGGATCGCGGCGACGCTCTGCCTGGCGTCGGAGCGCTGCCGCCTCCTCCTGACCTGCGGCCGGGTTGAGCCAGTCGTGATGAGCTCCTTAGGTTTGACAAGTCTGTAAGAAGTAATCTAGCTTTGACCATAGTGTAAGAGATATCGGAAGGGAGGGGAAGCCCCCATGAGCATCGCGGACGCTAGCGCGGCGCCGGCCGCCCGGCATCACCCGCCACCGGGCGGCGCTGCCCTCGCGATCGAGGCCTCCGGGCTGGTCAAACGGTTCGGCGCCACCCCGGCGCTGGCCGGGGTAGACCTGGCAGTCGCCCCGGGCACCGTGTACGGCCTGCTCGGCCCGAACGGCGCGGGCAAGACCACCACGGTGCGGATCCTCGCCACCCTGCTGGCCCCCGACGGCGGCACCGCCACGGTCGCGGGCTTTGACGTCGCGGCCCAGTCCGCTGCGGTGCGCCGCCGGATCGCGCTGGCCGGGCAGGCCGCCACCGTGGACCAGGACCTGACCGGGGCGGAAAACCTCATCCTGCTGGGCCGGCTGGCCGGGCTGGGCCGGAAGGCGGCCAGGGCCCGGGCCGCCGAGCTCCTCGCCGGGTTCGGGCTGGGGAAGCCGGCGGCCCGGCAGGTGAAGACCTACTCCGGGGGGATGCGCCGCCGCCTCGACCTGGCGGCCAGCCTCATCGTGGCCGCCGAGGTGTACTTCCTGGACGAGCCGACCACCGGCCTGGACCCGGCCAGCCGCGCCCAGGTGCACCAGATCGTCCGCTCGCTCGCGGCGGGCGGCGCGACCGTGCTGCTGACCACCCAGTACCTGGACGAGGCCGACCAGCTCGCCAGCCGGATCGCGGTGATCGACCACGGCACGGTCATCGCCGAAGGCACGCCCGGCCAGCTCAAAGCCTCGGCCGGCGGCGGAATCCTGCGGATCAGGCTGGCCGACCCGGCGCAGCGAGCAGACGCCGGGCCGGTTCTCAGCCGGCTCCTCGGCATGCCCATCCAGGCCGGGACCGACCCGGCGGCGCTGACCGCCACGATCCTCGCAAGCCCCTCGGGACGGCCGGCCAGCGAACGCGCGGCGGCCGCGGTCACCGAGCTCGCCCGCTCCGGCATCGCCGTCGGCGAGTTCGCCCTCGGCCAGCCCAGCCTGGACGAGGTATTCCTCGCCCTCACCGGCTATCCCGGCGCGGGCAGCGACAACGCGAAGGAGGCAACGTCATGACCGAGGCCACCACCGCACCGGCTCTTGCCGCCATACCGGCCCGGATGGTGCTGCCCGCCGCCCCGGCCGGGCCGAGGCCGGAGCCGCCCGGTGCATGGGCAGCGTCGGCCGCCTTCGGCTGGCGCGCCCTGCTCAAGATCAAGCACGTCCCTGAGCAGCTGTTCGACGTGATCGCCATCCCGGTCGTGTTCACGCTGATGTTCACCTACCTCTTCGGCGGCGCGCTGGCCGGCTCCACCAGCCGCTACCTGCAGTTCATCTTGCCCGGCACGCTGGTGATGGCCGTGCTGCTGGTCACCATGTACGCCGGGGTGGGGCTGAACACCGACGTCTCCAGCGGGATATCCGAGCGGTTCCGCGCCCTTCCCATCTGGCGCCCCGCTCCCATCGCCGGCGCCCTGCTCGGCGACATCGCCCGCTACCTGCTGGCCGGCGGGCTGGTCATCGTGCTCGGCGTCGCCATCGGGTTCCGCCCGGCCGGCGGCGCTCCCGGCGTGCTCGCCGGGCTCGGGCTCTTGCTGGTGTTCGCGCTCAGCCTCTCCTGGGCCTGGGCCACCCTCGGCCTGCTCCTGCGCACCCCGCAGGCGGTGATGAGCGCCGGCACCGTCGTGCTGTTCCCGCTGACCCTGGCCAGCAACGTCTTCGTCTCCCCGCAGACCATGCCCGGCTGGCTGCAGGCCTTCGTTCACGTCAACCCGGTCAGCCACCTGGTCACCGCCGAGCGGGGCCTGATCGCAGGCCAGGCCGCGCTGGGAGAGGTGGCCTGGGTGCTGTTCGCCGCGGCCGCCCTGGCAGCGGTGTTCGCCCCTCTCACGGCCTGGCTCTACGGGAGGAAGCGGTGAGCGCGGCCCGGGCCGGCGAGGACGGCAGTAACCTGGCCGGCCGGGCCAGGCCGGCCGGCCACGCCGACCAGCGGCACCTGGCCCGGCACATGGGCATGGGCCTGACCTTCCAGTTCCTGCTGGGCATGGCCGTTAATCTCATCGGCCAGCCCTCCCAGACCACGGGAGACGCCCGCATCGCCAGCACCGCCTTCCTGGCCGCACGTGCTCGTCTCTGCGGGCATGGTCATCGGCGCGACCCAGGCCGTCAGGGCCGCAGCGTACCTGGGCAGCCCGTGGCGCAGTCCGGCAATCTGGAGTGCGGCCGCCATCGCCGCCACCTGGCCGCCGGCGTCCTCACCACGATCACCAAAAGCAACTGGTGGTCATACGCCATGGCGACCGGCTTATCGCCTCATTGCTGATCTACGGCAGCCTTCTCCTCCCGGCCAGGGCCCCGGCACCGCACCCGGCTGAGTGACAGAACACGGGGAACTACCACAGCACGGTAGAACCGCGGTGGACTCGCAGGCGGTGAACGCGTTCGGGAACTGTTCCACACCACGCCGGGCCCCGATCTCAAGTGGCACAGTCCGCATCCCGGTGAGCGGGTGACGGCGGCGTCCTCGGTGCAAGGCGGCAGGTCCTGGTGGCGTCAGTGTTACTCGTCGCTGAGCCGGGTGGCCTCCAGGTCGAGGCCGCGCTGCAGCCGCTGGCGGGTCGCCGCGCTGATGGTGCCGTCCTCGTAGAGCCGGGTGAGTTCGGCGTACTCCGCGACGATGAGATCCCGGCGCAGTTCCCGTTCGGTCAGGCCGCCCGGTTCCGGTGCTGGAGTGCCGTCGATGCGGGCGCGGGCGTGCCCAAGGCGGGCCAGCAGGCTGGCGCGGACCCGGTCGATCACGGCGTCCGGGGCGGCCGCACCGTCGCCGACCTCGTCGAGCCGGGCCAGGGCCGCCTCGGCCAGCCGCAGCTGGGCGAGGGTTTCCTCGTGGCGCGCCGTGGCGGGCCGGGCGATCCCGGCGAACCGGGCCAGCGGTTCCAGGGTGAGCCCCTGCACGATGAGCGAGATCACAATGACCGTGGTGGCGAGCACCAGGATGAGGTCACGCTCTGGCAGGGGTGCCCCGCTGGCTGTCGTCAGGGGAATGGACAGGGCGGCGGCCAGCGGCACGACTCCGCGGGTGCCCGCCCAGGACACTACGGCGGGCACCGGCCAGGACGGGCGCCGGGTGCCGGCGCGCCGCTGCAGGACGGCGGAAAGGGGGAAGACCCACAAGATCCGCGTGGCGATCAGCGTGCCTGCGATCGCGAGCGCTTCGGCCGGCCACGCCCCGGCATGCGACAGGGCTCGGATCAGGGCTGGCAGCTGCAGGCCGATGAGGCTGAATACCACGCTTTCCAGCAGGAAGATGACCGTCTGGTAGACCGCGTGCAGCTGCAGCCGGGTCTGGGCGGTGGTGATCCGCGCCCGCCGCGCGCCGATGGCCAGCCCTGCGATGATCACCGCCATCACGGGCGAAACGTGCAGTGCCGCGCCGAGCACGTACGCCGCATACGGGGTGATGAGCGCCAGCACGGTTTCCAGCACCGGATCGGTGACATGGCGGCGCACGGCGATCACCCCGGCCGCGACCACGCCCCCCGCCGCCGCGCCGCCGGCCGCCAGGACCGCGAACTGGCCGGCGCCGTGCAGCAGCATCCCGCCCGCCGTGGTCCCGGCTGTTCCCGCGACCGCGATGGAGACCGCGATCTGGAACAGCACCAGGCTGGTCGCGTCGTTGAACAGGCTCTCGGCCTGCACCAGCGCCTGCACCTTCGGCGGCAGCGACAGCCGCCGCCCGAGCGCGCTGACCGCGACCGGGTCCGTGCTGGCCAGCACCGCGCCGAGCACAAACGCCATGCTCGCCGGAACGGCAGCCACCGCCCCGGCCACGGCCGCGACCGCAGCCGCCGACGCGAGCACCAGGCCCGCCGCGAGCACGGCGACCGGCCGCCACACCGCGCGCAGGTCCCGCCAGGGCAGTTCCTCGCTGGCCGCATACAGCAACGGAGGCAGCACCACCAGGCTGACCACATCAGGTGCCACCCGGACCGGGGGCACGCCCGGCAGCAGGCCGACCACCAGCCCCGCGATCACCAGCAGCGAGGGGGCCGGGATACTCAGCCGCCCGGCGAAAGCCGCGACCACCGTGCCCAGCACGACGAGGAAGAGAACAGTCTCCACGCTGCGCACGCCGCTGACCTCGCCCGCTCGACCCACGGAAGTTGCCGACCAGACTTCCCGGCGCGCCACTACCACCCTACCGGGCACCAGGCCGACCGGGCGGAGCTTGGAGGCCCGGGCTCTTCCCGCGCCAGGAAACATGGCTGACGAGCCGTCATCGCCCTCACCTACGGGGCTCTCGGCCTGCTGCTGGGCGTCCTGGTCAAGGGCGACCTGGAAGGCTTCTTCCTGATCATCATGGGCTCGCTGATGGACACCTTCCTGCAGAACCCGCTTGGCAACCCGATCGCCAACAAGCCGGTCCTGGAATGGTTCCCCTCCTTCGGGCCCATGCAGTTCGCGGCCGGCGGGGCGTTCGGCCACGCTGTCCTGTGGGGCCATCTGGCCCTCGGCCTGGCCTGGGCCGCCGCCTTCACCATCGCCGGGCTGGTCATCTTCCGGTTCAGGACCCGCAGCCGCAGGCACCCTGGCTGAGGCGGTCACCGGCGGCGGGTCAGGCGCGCCGCCGGGCCAGCGCCTGGCGCGGGAGCTCAGTGCTTGTTGCGGTACAGGCGCAGTGCGAGGGGGGCGAAGATGGCGGTGAGCGCGGCGGCTGCGGCGAGCGCCCACTCGACCTGGCCTGCCGTGGCGGTGCCGGACATCAGCCCGCGGCTGGCGGTAACGAGGTGGGTGACCGGGTTGAGGCGGGCGGCGGCGCGCAGCCACGGCGGCATGGTCAGCGGGGGAACGAAGATGTTGCTGATGAACGTGAGCGGGAACAGCAGGGTGAAGCCGGCGCTCATGACCGCGTTGGGGGTGCGCAGGATCAGCCCGAGGGCGATCCACGCCCAGGACAGGCTGGAGGCGAACACCACGACGAGGCCCACTGCGGCGAGCACGCCGGCGGCGCCGCCGCGGGGGTGAAAGCCGATGGCCAGGCCCAGCCCGATGACCAGGGCCGAGGCGAGCAGATAGCGGTCGGCGTCGCCAAGCAGGCCTCCGGCAATCGGGGCGGCCCGCCGGATCGGGAGGGAGCGGAACCGGTCGAAAGTGCCGGCGGCCAGGTCCCTGTTCAGGGTGACCCCGCTGTAGACGGTGAGGAACAGCACCGCCAGCGCGAGGCTGCCCGGCAGCAGGAACTGCAGGTAGGCGTGGGGTGACCCGGCGAGCGCCGCCGAACAGGTAGGTGAACATCAGCGTGAACAGCAGCGGGATCCCGATCACGTCGGCGAGCTGCTCGCGGACGTGCCTGATCTTCAGCAGCGCACGCCAGCCGAAGGTGAGCGACGCCGGCAGCATGCCCGGCGGTGCCGGCCGGGGCCGCAGGGATACTGCCGCGTGCAGGGTTCCGCGGCCGGCGGCGGGCGCGGTCATCGCGCGGTCTCCATGATGAAGGTCCGGGCGTGGGCGGGGTGGCCGGTCAGGGCGAGGAACACCTCATCCAGGCTGGGCTGGCTGAGCGCGAAGCCGGTGGCTGTGATGCCGGAGCGCGACAGCTCGGCGAGGGCACGCGCGACGCGCCCGCCCATGTCCGGTTCACCGTTCCTGGCGGGGATTGTGGCTGACAGTGCCTCGGTGCCAGATTCCTGGCGCGCTGGCACGCCGAGTTCCCGCGACAGTATCCGCTGCGCCTCGGCTCGCTGGGCGGGGTCGGCTAGCTGGACCCGCAGGGTGCCGGCGCCGGCCGAGGCCTTCAGCTGCCCGCTGGTACCCTCGGCGATGACCGTGCCGTGGTCGATGACGGCGATCCGGTCGGCGAGGCGGTCGGCCTCGTCGAGGTACTGGGTGGTGAGCAGCACCGTCGTGCCGCAGGCGACGATCGCCCGCACGATGTCCCAGAGCTGCCTGCGGCTTGCCGGGTCGAGCCCGGTGGTCGGCTCATCGAGGAACAGCAGGTCCGGGGTGACCATCGTGCTTCCCGCCAGCGGATCGACCCTGTTCGCCGGCACAATCGGGGTGCCCTACACGCAGGGACTTCTTCCTGTCCGGCGGCGAGGAACCCTACACCTGGTCGGTGGCCTCCGGGCAGCTCCCGCCTGGCCTTGGGCTGACCTCCCCCTATGCCCCGTCAGACAACAACAGCGAGCTGTCAGGCACGCCGACCAGGGCCGGGACCTTCACGTTCACGATGATGGTGACCGGCACACTCGGCGATCAGGCCACGCAGCAGTTCAGCCTCACCATCAAACGGAAGTAGCTCAGGCGGCCCTCGGGGGCTCAGGGAATGCCGGGCCGGGATGCCTGCCCGGGGACAGGCTGCGCCACCTGCTCCCGCTATCCGCAGGGTAAGGGGGCCGGGCACGGCGGCGGGCCGGGCCGCGAAGGACACCATCCGTGCAGTGGCGAGCCGCTGCCTGGCCGTGGTGCAATCAAGAAGGGGCGCCGGGCGTCGTAAGTGGGTGTGAAGAGCCGTGGGTGCTGACCACCGCGCGTTCCTGGACGCCACGCTGCCGCATCTGGACGTGGTGTACCAGGTCGCGCGGCGCGCCGCCGGGGACGGGCAGGATCCCGAGGATCTGGTGCAGGAAACCTACTTGCGGGCGTATGCCGCGTTCGGTTCCTACCGGGGCGGGAACGCGCGGGCGTGGCTGGCCGCGATCTGCCTGAACGCGGCCCGCTCCACGGCGCGGCGGCGTCGCCGCCGGCCGTGGGAGGTGCCCAGCCGGGTGCCGCTGGACACGCTGCCCGTTGCGGGCACCGGCGGGGGGCAGTATGCGGCTGACGTGGCCGATGTGGTGATCGCTGGGCTGGATGCGCAGGCGGTGTCGCGCTGCCTGGCGCTGCTGCCGGAGCCGCAACGAGTGTGCATCGTGCTGATGGATGTGGCCGGGTATACCGCCCGGGAAACCGCCGAAGTGCTGGGCTGCCCGCGGGGGACGGTGCTGGCGCGGGTTCACCGCGGCCGGCGCAGGCTGGCCCAGTTGCTGGCCGAGGCGGGGGTGAGTCATGGACGGCCATGACCGGCATCACCGGCTGCTGGCGGCGTTCTTGGCCGGGGAGCTGAACCCTGCGGATGCCCGGCGCTGGGATGAGCATCTGCTGGCATGCGAGCAGTGCTGGCGGGCGGTGCGTGAGGATCGCGCTGGTCGCCAGGCCGTGCAGTTGCTGCGCCAGCCAGCACCGCCGGGGCTGGCCGACCGGGTCAGATTTGCCGTCGAGCTGGCCGCCGCTGGCACCATCGCGGAGGAACGGCCGCGTCACAGGATGAGGCTGCGCTGGCGCTGGCTCGCGGGCGCGGGTGCGCTTGCCGCTGCTGTGGCAGCTGCTGTTGCGGTGCTGGTGCTGCCGGGCGGGCGTGAGGCCGCCAGCATGCCTGCCGCTGTCGCCGCGGTTGCCCGCTACGCCGAGACGGTGCCCGCGCGGCAGCAGGAGGCTGGCCAGGGGCGACAGGCTGCGCCGGTGGAAGTGGGCCACCCGGTGACGGTGGCCGCTGGCGGCCAGCGGATGGTGCTGCGCGTGTGGCGGCTGGGCCGCGTGGAGGCGGTGGTTGCCGTCTCCACCCAGCCGTTCCCCATGCCCGCCCGCGCCCGCGGGGCGACGGGCCAGGGCATGGCGTGGACTGCGCGGATGGGGGAAATCGGCCTGTACTGCCGCAACGGCCACACCTCAGAACTGGTGGCGGCGCCGGTCCCAGAAAATCAGCTCGCCGCGCTGGCGGCGCGGCTGCCACCGGCCTGAGCGAACCGTCCCAGTGGCTGGGCCCACCCTGCCCGGTGCCACCAGCTCCACCAGGCGGCGCCACGTGACCCAGCTAGCGCCGCCGGTCCGCCCGCCGCAATCAAACGCCCTCACCGGGCGTCTTTCATCACATCAGCGCCTTGGGTGAGCGTGAGAAGAGCACGCCAATGACCGCTTCATCTGCTGCCCGCGTCCCGGGAGCCGGTCACCTACCGGCGGCCGGGCGCGGTGGCGGTTCCAGGGCCGTGCAAGGCGCCAGGTGTCCCCTGCGGACCGCCGCCGCGGTTCCTGGCGCCCAGCCCGCCGGTCACCCTGGCCCCCCGCTGCCCGCGATCCGAGAGCCTGGCTGATAACCGATGCACATAGAGCCACGGCATGCGCCCGGCGCCCACGCCGGCGGCTGGCTGCCGGATGAAGCCCCGGACAGCAGCAGGCGATGGCGGGCGCTGTTCTGGCCAGGCCGGCGTACCCGCAGACTCCCCGAAAGGGTTTCCCCTGCGGGCCCGGGCACGGCTGGCAGGGCAGCGCCGGGGCCGGGGCGCGGTGAACAGTGGGGGCCGCTGGGAAGCCGCCGCATTGCCCGGTGGCTGCAAGCCCGCGCAGAAGACCACCGCCGCCGTCTCGCCGCTCGGGCCGAGGCGCGGGCGCATACACCCCTCCAGCCCGGCGAGCGCCTGCTGGCCGCCGCCCGGGGCGCTGATGGCGAGCTGGCGGTGGCCACGGACCGCGCGCTACATCACCAGGACGGCCGGGCCTGGGCACGGCTCGGGTGGGAACAGGTAGACCAGGTTCGCTGGGACGAGCAGCGGCACACCCTGACCCTCACCAGCCTGACACCCGCAGCCCCGGCTCAGACCCTGCTGCGGCTGGCCAGCTCCTGGGATCTGCCCGCGGTGGCCAGCGAACGTGTCACTTGGGCCAGGCTGGTTGACCAGCGCGTTTGGCTGAACGGCCGGGCGGGGGCGCGGGTGGTCGCGCGGCGTGCCCCAGGAGAGCCATCGATCACCTGGCTGGTCATTCTCGACCATGGGCTCGACCCCGCAGATCCCGCGGTCAGGGCCGCGGTGGAGTCCGCGCTCACCGATCTGCGGGCCGTGACCGGAGTGGATGAGGCTGCCGCCGAGTAGCACCGCTGGGCGAAGACGGCCGACCCCACTGCGCAAGCACGCGCCGGACCGCCCCCGAGACTGTCATCTTGCTGACAAGCCGCTTCTGTGGGCGACCGCGAGGAGGGCTTAATCGCGTATGCGCGGACTGCAGGCAGTGAGCGGCAGCGCGACACGCCACGCAATCCCGCGCGGGGGACGGTCGAACGCGCCTGACAAGGGCGACAGGGCCGGTTCCGGGCGCGGGTGCAATCACCTGCCCGGCGGCGGCGTCTATAGCCAGCATCCGCCGGGATCCCGCCCGGCGGCTCCTGGCCGACGGGCCAGACACACCAGAAGCAGAGGTGAGCAAGATGAGCGACGCGGTTCTCACCCGACCGAGAACCATCCAGGTGCCGCGGCTGGCCGGGTACGGCGCGCTGGCGGGACTGGCGGGCGGCATCGGCATGGCCCTGTGGCAGATGATCGACTCCGCGGCCACCAGCAACGGGTTCTGGACACCCCTGAACCTGTGCATGGCCTCATTCGTGTGGCGCGGGCAGGCGGCCATGATCGAACGGGACATGATGATGCACCCGGGCATGAGCATGAACATGCCCGTGGCGGCCAGCCACCTGGCCGTCGGGATGATCCTGCACCTGGCGTTCTCCATGCTGGTCGGGATCGTGTTCATCACGGTCCTGTTCGGGCTGCGCCGCGCTGGGCTGGGCGTGCTGCGCACCGCACCGGCCTACGTGGCCGCCTCGGTGGCGGGGGCGGCGCTGCTGTATGTGGTGATGATGTACCTGGTGCTGCCGTGGGCGAACCCGCTGATGTGCCACATGACCCCCCGCGGGCCGTTCTTCGTCGGCCACCTGATCTACGGGCTGGTGTTCGGCCTGGTGGCCTACCCGCTGGCCCGCCGCGCGGCACCCTCGGGCACCTGATCGAGCCGCGTGCGGGCGCAGTACAGCGGCTGATGCGGCTGAGTCCCACCCGCGCCGCTGGTGATGGAGTTCGGCTCGTTCACTTGACCGTACTGCTCAGCGGAGGGTCCTCTGCTTGAAGCCGCGGCCGCCCGGCACCCCGAGGCCGCGTGGGTGTTCATCTACACCCGCGAGGCGCACCCGGGTGAGAACGTGCCCCACCACGACAGCTACCAGCACAAGCTTGCCTGCGCGTCGCCGGGACCAGTTGCTGGGACTCGGCTCTGAGCATGGTCCCCGGCACGGTCTGCATACCGATGTCAACGCTGTGGCCGGGCGCGTCCCGCTGGGATTGTCAGCGAGGTGACAGGATGAGTGCCACTGGTCCCGCACCGGCGGAGGATGGCCCGGAAGGGAGCACAGTGTGGCCGTACACAGTTATGACCTGGTGATCGTGGGCGCTGGCAGCGGGAACATGCTGCCGTCCGAGGAGTTCGCCGGGTGGCGGATCGCGGTGGTGGAGAGCGACCGGTTCGGCGGCACCTGCCTCAACCGGGGGTGTATCCCGTCGAAGATGCTCGTCTATACCGCGGATGTCGCCCAGGCAGTCCGGCACGCGGGGCGGTTCGGGATCCGCGCGGGCTGGAAAGGGGCGGACTGGCCGGCGATCCGCGACCGGGTGTTCGGCCGTATCGACCCGCTGCATGAGCGGGCCGTCGCCCACCGCCGCGCGGGCGGTATCGACGTGTTCCTCGGAGAGGCGCGGTTTACCGGGCCGAAGGTGCTCCGGGTCGGCGGCGAGGAGATCCGCGCCGACAGGTTCGTGCTCGCCGCGGGATCTCGCCCCGCCATCCCTCCGGTCCCCGGCCTGGCCGACGTTCCCTACCTGACCTCGGACGCTGTGATGCGGCTCGGTCGGCTGCCGAAGTCGATGGTCGTGCTGGGTGGCGGGTATATCGCGGCGGAGATGAGCCACATCTTCGGCTCGCTCGGCACCAAGGTCACCATCGTGACGCGTGGCGAGCACCTGCTGTCCCACCACGACGCCGACATCCGGGCGCGCTTCACCGAGCAGTACCAGGAGCGTTTCGAGGTGCGGCTGGGTGCCAAAGCCGAGCGGGTAGCCGGGGGCCGCAAAGGGGTCCGCCTCGACCTTGCGGGTCCCGCGGGCACCCAGGCCGCCGAGGGCGAGGTGCTGCTGGTGGCAACCGGGCGGATACCCAACAGCGACCGGCTCGACGTCGCGGCGGCCGGGATCGAGGTCGACGCCCACGGGCACGTTCGCACCGACGGCACCTACGCCACCAGCGTGCCGGGGATCTGGGCGCTGGGTGACCTGGCGAATCATTTCCAGCTCAAGCACATGGCCAACGCCGAGACCCGGCTGGTCCGATACAACCTGCTCCACCCAGCCCAGCCGAGCCGGGCGCACTTCACGGTGGTGCCATCCGCGGTGTTCGCCGACCCGCAGGTCGCCTCGGCTGGCGCGACCGAGCAGGAGCTCCAAGCCCAGGGCCGGGACTACGTCACCGCCACCCGTCCCTACAGCGACGCCGCCTACGGCTGGGCGCTGGAGGACAACACCAGCTTCGTCAAGGTCCTCGCCGACCCCGCCACCCGGCTGCTGCTCGGCGCCCACATCATCGGCCCCCAGGCATCCACCTTGATCCAGCCGCTGATCCAGGCCATGTGCCTGGGCAACACCGCCGACCAAATCGCCTCCGGCGTCCTTTATATTCATCCCGCCCTCACCGAGGTGGTGGAGCAGGCGCTGCTCGACTTGTGAAGCCAGGACGACGGGGGGGCGGCACCTACAACTCAGAGGCAGCGGGACCTTCGCCCGGTCAGGGCGTCCTTTCCGGCGCTGGCTCGTCCGCGGCATGCTCGGTGAGGGCAGGCTGTTGCGCGGGCCCGGGCGTATCGGTGGGCTGCGGCCGCCGGACGCGGTGCAGCCGCCATGCGGTGATCGCGACGACCGCGGCTGCCACCGTGGCGATGAGTGCCAGGTCGGGGACGTGTGCCTGGACTGCGGTGACCGCGTCTTGGAGACGGTTGTTCCAGGTGTCCAGGGTGGGCGGGGCCAGCACCCCGGCCAGGCCGGCGTAGAACACCGCTGTGCGGCCCAGCAGCCGGGCAGGGCTGGCGAAGGCGTAGGCGAAGAACGCCGGCAGCAGCAGCGCGCTGCAGGGGCTCAGCAGGGTGAGCACCCCGCCGAGGAAGGCGCCCAGGTACCCGATGCCGGTCACCGGGCCGATCCTCCGGACGCCGATCACCTGGCTGCGCGGTGCGGCCGGGCGCCGGCGGCACGCTGACGCGGGAAGGCGGGGTCATTGGCCGCGGCGTGCCTGGGTGATGGCCGCCTCGAACGCCGGCAGCGGCTGGGCGCCGAAGAACGGCCGACCGCCGATCAGGAACGCCGGCGTGCCGGGCACGCCGAGCTGCTGGCCGAACGCGTCGTCGGCCCGCACCGCCGCGGTCAGCGCCGGGTTGGTGAGGTCACGGTTGAACAGGGTCATGTTCAGCCCCAGCCGCCGCGCCACCGACCGCAGGTAGGCGCCGGTGACCAGGCCGCTGTGCTCGTCGGGAAACTGGTGGGCGAACAGGTAGTCGTGGTACGCCCAGAATTTGCCCTGCACGCCGGCGGCCCGCGCGGCGACAGCGGCGCGCACCGACTGGGCGCCGACCCAGGGGAAGTCCCGCCAGGGGAGGCGGACCACACCGGTGTCCACATACCTGCGGATCAGGACCGGCTCGGTATCGCGGGCGAACGCACCGCAACTGGTGCTCTGGTAGTCGCCGAACTCCACCATCGCCACCGGCGCGTCGGCCCGGCCCAGCGTCAGCGCCGCGGCTATCGGCGGCGGGGTCGGGCCGGTGATCGGGTGAGCGGACGGGTTCGGGTTCGCCGCCCCCGCCGAGGACGTCCGCGCTCCTGGCGGCGCAGCCTGAGCGGCCCGCGACGCCCCGGCCGGCCCGCCTGTCCCGGAAGGCGCGCGTGCCGGGGTGGGGTGCCCTGAGCCCGCCAGCGTAGCCGCCGCCAGCACGGCCAGCACGGCCAGCGCCGCCATCGCTCCGGCAGCGACCCGGGCGCGCGTGCTGAACCTGCCTCCGCCCGGCCTGGCGCTCGGGCGCTGACCGGGCCCGTCGTCCTGCCCAGCCGAGGCATGCCGTTCCTCCTTCGCCCAGCCTGGCCCTTGCTCCCATCTCCCGAAGAAACAGACGCCCTGGCCGGCGGTCTGGGCACCGGAGTGCCAGCAAGCTGACAAATGCGAGAGACGTGCCCTGGCCACCCGCGCCCCCGCCCAGTTGCCCGGTGGCTATGGGGGATTGCGGGGCGCCCGTGCCGCGCGGCCGGGGTAACCGCCCGGCCCCGCCGGCCTGCGGTGGGCAGGCTGGTACGGGGTGTCCGCGTCGGCTATGCCCATGGCGGCGAACGAGGCGGCCATCATTCCGAACAGCAGGTGGGCGAGGGCGAACACCCAGGCCGTGAAGGCCTGCGCGGCCGCCGCGTCGACGGCCCGCCAGATCCCGTACTGCATCACCGCCCACAGCAGCGCGGCGGACAGCATCCCGCCCGCGATCACCAGCGAACGGGCGGCGGGCAGCCGGTATGCGGCTGCCGCGATCAGCGTGCCGACAAGCATCGCCATCATCATGTGCACGCCCACGCCGATGACCAGCGCCGCGCCGCTGAACCTGCCGTCCAGCGGCGCCGCCCGCCAGAACGTGTGCGCGATCAGGTTCAGCGGCGCCCAGAACCCGCTCCCGGCCAGCCACAGCGCGATCATCGAGAAGGCGGCCATCACCATGCCGCCCGCGATCCCGCCCACGACCCCGGCCCGCACGACTCTCGCGTCCATCCGGCCCTCCCGCGTGCATAGCTGGCAGGAGGACCCAACCGCGAACCGGGCCGACAACCGGGAAGAAGTGTCAGAAGAATGACAAACCAGGTTGACGGCGGCCCGGCTCCATGTGGGACGACGGCATGTTCAGGCGCGCGGTGACCAGCCTTCCAGCCCGGGCGCGGCCGGCAGGTCCGGCTCGGTCTGCACGTAGTGGTTGAAGTAGTTGGTGAACATGTTCGCCGCCACGTGCGCGAACAGCTCGGCCAGCTCGGCGTCGCTCCAGCCTGCCTCGCGCGCCGCCTGCCAGGTCGCGTCCACCACGTAGCCGGTGTTCCCGGCGATCTCGCGGGCCACGGCCAGCAGCGAGGCGAGCTTCGGGTCAAGCTGGGCCGTGCCGTCCCGGATCGCCACCGTCTCCTTCAGTGACCAGCCGGCGGCCTGCCCGCCCACGGTGTGCGCGGACTGGCAGTAGGCGCAGTTGTCCACCGCGGCCACGGCCAGCGCGATCGCCTCGCGGGTCCTGGCGTCGAAGCTGCCGTGCCCGGCGATCGCCTGCTGGATACCCTGGTAGGCGGCCAGTACCACGGGCGCGTGCGCCATCTCGCCGTGAATGTTCAGCAGCCGGCCCATCCTGCGTTCCAGCCCGCGCAGCGCTTCTCGCGACTGCTCGGGCGCGTCACTGGCGTTATGCACTGGAACCCGGGGCATCGTTCCTCCTGCCTGGAATCCTCGTCGCCGCGGGACCTTTGACCGCGGCATTGCTGCCCTGCTTCCGGAGTCAACCGGCGGGCCGGCTGGAGAAAATGCCCGATTGTCATCAGGCTGACAATCGCAGTGCTGCGCCGGCTCGCCAGGGCTTTGCTGGATGCAGGATCCCTGCGGATGCCCGCCATGGGGGCCGGGTGAGGCTGCCGTGGCCGTCCTGGCGGATCCGTGGATGGCCCGGCTTCCTGAATGGCTGACCATCAATGTTTGCGCTGGCATCCGGCGAGCCCGTTCCGGTGGTGAGCACCGGGCAGATGCGGGAGGTCGACCGGTCCATGGCCGGGTACTTCGGCATCGATCTGGCGCGGATGATGGAGAACGCCGGGCGGAACCTGGCCGATCTCGGGCAGCTGCTGTTCGCGCCGCGAACGGTCATCGTGCTCGCCGGGCCGGGCGGCAACGGCGGTGGCGGCCAGCTCGATCGTCACGTCTTCGGGTCGCGGCATGGGCGCCTCCCTGGGCTTCGAGCAGGCCGTTTCATACAGCGCACCGGTAGGGGCGGGGCAGGCTGCCGTCGGCGAGCCTGGCGGCGAAGAACCGCTCGGTGACCAGCCGCTTGCCGGCGGCGAGCGGCGTGCCGGGCCCGGCGAGCAGCATGTCGGGGCTGGTGACGGCGTCCGCGCCGGCGGGATGCCAGTGCAGGCCGTCGGTGCTGGCGGTCAGCTCCGGGATGGTGCTGTCGGCGGCGATGTCCTGGCCGGTGGCGGACAGCCCGCGGCGCAGCAGTGGCCGTACCGCGAAGTTCCCGGCCGGGACGCCCAGCCCCCCCAGCAGCGCAGCGACCTCGGGGATCTCGGCCGAGTTCTGCGGGGTCTCGGTCAGCGCGACCCGGACCGGGAGCCCGAGGTCTACGGCCTGCCGGATGCCGTCGATGGTGCGCGCCCAGGAGCCACGGCCGCGGTGCGCGTCATGGGTCTGCCGGCGAGCGCCGTCCAGCGAGGTCTGAATGACCAGCGCACCAGGGCCGGCCGGGCCGTCCTGCCCGGCGAGCCAGGCGAGCCCGGCCAGGCGGCGGCCGCGGAACAGCATGCCGTTGGTGAGCACCACGGTTGCCAGCTGTTGGATGGCGTAGCCGAGCATGTCGATGATGTCCGGGTGCAGGAACGGCTCCCCGCCGGTGAGGTAGAGCTCGGTGAAGCCCTCGCTCACCGCCTCGTCGACCAGCGCCTGGAACTGTCTCGCCGGCATGGTGCGCGGCGCCGCCTTGGGCGAGGAGGCGACCGTGCAGTAGTCGCAGGCCAGGTTGCAGTGGAAGTTCGTGTACACCCACAGCCGGGGCGGGAAGTACGCCGAGCCGAACAGCGGGACCACCGGCCGGGCCGCGTCACCGCGCCGGCCGCCAGACCCGTTGCCGTTGCCATGGGCGCTGGTGCCTCCGGCTTCCCGGCCTCCGGCGCCCCAGCCTCCGGCGGCGGGCCGGAACGCCTCCGGCAGCGCGGACCGGTAGAGCTGGAACCGGCCCGCTGCGCGTTCGGCCGGCGGCAGGATCTCCACGCAGGTGGTCCACCAGCCGGTCTCGATCGTCTCGGCGAACGGCTCGGGCAGCCCGGCCCGGCGCATCGACACCGCCTGCGCCCGCCAGTCGTAGGACAGCGGCACCAGCTCGGCGCGGGCGCTGCCGCCGTCAAGGTCGAGGACCCCGTACCACACCTCGCGGCGGCCGTCGTTGGCGGGCTTGCCCAGCACGCCCACGTTGACCACCAGGCTGTGGCCGAACCGGCGCTGCCACGGCAGCCCGGAGTGGGTGCAGCAGATCACGTCGGCGCCGCTGGCGGCCACCCGGAGCCGGTGCCCGGCCTCGGGCAGCGACTCCCACCAGAAGTCGTTCAGCGCCAGCGGCGAGCCATGCACCATGTGCACGGCGCAGCCGCCGATCCGCTCCCGCAGCTCGGCCGGCAGCCGCCCCATCCAGGCGGCGAACTCCCGGCTGGTGTGGGCGAGCGTGTAGTCGTAGATGAGCTGGGCGTACTCGTTGTCCCGCGGGTCACGGTAGCCGCAGCCGCAGTCCGGGTCGGCGCGGGCCAGCGCCACGTCGTAGTTGCCCGCGATGCACGCCGCCCCTGCCGTGGTGAGGACCGGCCACAAGGCGTCTGTCTCGGCGCCGAACCCGCCGAGATCCCCCAGGCAGTACAGCCGCTCGCAGCCCCGCGCGTGCGCGTCGGACACGAACGCGCGCAGCGCGTACGGGTTGCCGTACGGCCCGCCGCACACCGCGATCCGCATCAGGATCCGCCCCCCTCGGCAGCGGCCGCGGCGGGCACGCCGGCCAGCCGGAGCGGGCTGACCGCCTCCAGCGCCCGCCCGGCGGGCTCGGCACCGCCGGCCGCCGCGTACACGCCGATCGCCGCCGCCCCGCCCAGCCAGAACGCCACGACCAGCAGGTAGGAGGCGGTAGCACCGATGCTGGTGGCGATCGCGGGCAGCGCCAGCGTGCCCACGATCGCGCCGGCCCGGCCCACCGCCACCGACGCCCCGACCCCGGCACCGCGCAGGTGGGTCGGGAACAGCTCGGTGAACATCGGGTACGCCGACGTCCACGCGGCGGTGCCGAACGCGCTGGCCACAGCGAACGCCACGGTCACCCAGGCGCCGCTGCCGGTCGCGGTCGCCAGCGCAAGCAGGCCCACACCCGCCGCCGAGGCCAGATAGCAGACGCCGACAGTCACCCGGTGCCCGAGCCGGTCGAAAAAGCCGCTCATCGCGACGCCCCCGGCCAGCGCGCCCAGGTTGCCGATGATGTAGAAGAACGGGATGGCCTGCTGCGAGATGTGCACCTTGGCCAGGACCACCACCGACAGCAGCGCGAACAGCCCGTAATAGCCGAACGCCTCGGCCAGGTCCAGCACCGCCCCGAGCGCCAGCCTGCCGGGATAGCAGCGGACCAGCTCGCCGAGTGCCTCGCGCAGCCCAGGCCCGTGGCCATCGACCCGGATGCCCGGCGGCGAGCTGGCACCCGCGCACCGTTCCAGCGCGGTGACGATCGCCTCCGCCTCCCGCTGGCGTCCCCGTGAGGCCAGCCAGCGCGGCGACTCGGGGATACGGCGGCGGAAGAACAGCACGACCAGCGCGATGAGCCCGCCCAGGATGAACATGTACCGCCACGACGACGCGCTGCCCAGCGCCAGCGTATCCAGGATCAGGTAGGCGAGCAGCGCGGCCAGGATCGCCCCGGCCGGCCAGAAGTTCATCACCAGCGCGTTCACCTGGCCGCGGATCCGCGCGGGGACGAACTCGGCGATCGCCGCGTTGACGATCGCGTACTCCGCGCCCACCCCTAGGGCGGCGAGGAACCGGAACACGTACACGAGCGCGAGTCCCGGGGCCAGCCCGGTGGCCACGGTAAACCCCGCGTACCACAGCAAGGTGATCACGAACAGCCTCCGGCGGCCGAACCGGTCGGCGAGCCGGCCCCCCGCGAGCGCACCGAGCAGGATCCCGGACAGCCAGACCGCAAGCAGCGCGTCGCGGGCGAACACCGAGGCGCCGAAGTGGTCGCCGAGCGGCCCGACCGCGCTGGAGAACATCTGCACCTCGAAGGAGTCGAACAGCCAGCCCGCCCCGAGGGCAACCAGGATGGTGGTGTGCAGCCTGCTCCAGCGCAACCGGTCCAGCCGGGCGCCGATCGTCTCATCAGCAGTGGTCACGGCCATCTCCTTCCCAGTGCTGACCCGGGGGGACGACCCCCCGAACCCCCCCGCCCAGCCGTGGACCGGAGCGGTAGCGGTCACAGATCCGCTGCGGGTCGATGCCGAGGAAGTACAGCGCCTTCAGGTACTGCATGAACGCGAGCGTCCGCAGCGTGCCGTGCTCGGTGAACCGCCGCGCCGATGTGATGGCGCTGGCCGGCAGCAGCACGAGCCGGCCACGCCGGTGCAGCCGCCGGGACATCTCCAGGTCCTCCATGATCGGCAAGTCGGGGAACCCGCCCAGCGCGCCGAACACGCTCGCCCGGATAAACATCGCCTGGTCCCCGAACACCCAGTGCAGGTACCGGGCCCGCAGGTTCGACGTCCAGGCGACATAACGCAGCGCCGGCCCGCCGATGTCGAACCGCAGCGTCAGGCCCCCGCCGGCAACCGCCGGGTCGGCCAGCGCGGCCCGGATCTGCGCTAGGGCCCGAGGGTCGACCCGGGTGTCGGCGTGGATGAACCACAGCACCTCGCCGCCCGCCTGCCGGGCGCCCGCGTTCATCTGAGCGGCCCGGCCAGGGTCGCTGCGGACTACCCGGGCCAGCGGCGCGGCCAGCCCGGCGGTGCCGTCGCTGCTGCCGCCGTCGGCGACGACCAGCTCGCAGCCAGGGAAGTCCCGGCGCAGCGCCGCCAGCGCGGGCCCGATCACTCCGGCCTCATTCAGCACCGGCACCACGATCGACACCGGCAGCGGCCGGGATGACCCTTGCCGCGATGGCTCCGGCCTGCAGGACTCCCGCGCTCGGCGCGCCGTCCGCTGCGCCGGGCGGCGCTGCAGCGCGTCCGCTATCACGGTCGGCAGCAGCGGGTCGGCGAGCAGCGCCTCGGCGTCCTCGGGCGTGTCGAGATCGCGCAGCGCGGACAGCGACCCGGCATCCAGGCCCGCCCGGCGGGCCGCCGCAAGGCTGGCCGCCAGGACCCGGTTACCTCCCCACAGGGCCGGGTCCAGGGCGAACAGTTCCGGCGCCGGCTCGTTCAGCCCCGCCAGATAGTAGCCACCATCGCAGGCAGGGCCGAACACCACGTCGCGGCCGCGGGCAAGCTCGCCGAACGCATCACTGAGCCGTTCCGCCGTGAGGGTGGGCGCGTCGGTGCCGACGACCACCACCGGCCGCTGGCCTCGCCCGAGCACCTCGCTGGTCGCGGTGGCCAGCCGCTCGCCCAGGTTCGCTCCCCGCTGGCGCAGGAGCCGGACGCTGCCGGGAACCAGGCCGCTCACCTCGCCAAGTGCGTCTGGCGGATCGACGGCCGCGAACACGGTCACCCCCCCAACGCCGGCTGCGACCGAGGCGGTGTGGCGGATCAGCTGCTCGGCCAGCGCGGCGCAGCCATCCGAGCCGAGCATCGGGTGCAGCCGGGTCTTGACGACGCCGGGCCGCGGCGCCTTAGCCATGATCAGCACCGCGGGCCGGCCCGGGATCACCGAGCCTGCCGGGCGCATGGAATCGGCCGGGCGCCCGGGGTCGGGCGGGGTCACGGATCGAACCTGTGCACGACACCGACGGGGCCGAGCTCGCCAATCCGGGGCAGCACCTGTTCCACCAGGGCAGCCAGGATGCCGGCGCTCTGCCGCATCCGGGCCAGCAGGGCCTCCACCGGCTCCGGCTCGCCCACGCCATTGGCGTAGTCGGTGACATACCCGGCCAGCGCCATCGGCAGCCCGGCCTCCCCGGCCAGCACCACCTCCGGGCCCGCGGTCTGGCTCAACGCGGTGACCCCGCACCGGGCGAGCGCGGCGATCTCGGCCCGGCTGTTGAACCGGGGCCCGTCCACATGCCCGTAGCACCCGCCCGCCAGCACGGGCGCGCCGGTGGCCCGGCCGGCCTCGATGAGCGCGGCCCGGACCGGCTCGCTGAACGGCAGGCCGAAGATCCAGTGACCGCGCCCGGCGGCGCCGGGGGTGTCATGCCAGGTGCACAGGCTGGCGTCGGGGAGGCGGTTTCCGGGAAAGTACAGGTCGTCGAACACGATCACCGTGCCGGGCGGCACCCCCGGGTCGACCGCGCCGCAGACGGTCAGCGAGATCAGGCAGTCCGCCCCGGCATCCAGCAGGGCCGCCAGGTTGGCCCGGTGATTGACGTGGCCGGGCAGCCGCCGGTGGCCGGCCTCGTGGCGGGCCAGGTGCAGCACCTCGGCCCCGCCTGCCTTGCCCTCGGTGAGCACCACCTGTCCGTAACGGGTGGCGAACGTCCGGGTCACCGGCCCGTCCAGCCCGGGCCAGGTTTCGGTTCCCGACCCGGTGATGATGCCAGCTCGCATCCCTGCCTCCCTTCACCTTGCGGCCATGGCGCCGCCCCATCGCCGCGTGCGGTCAGCCTGTGTCCCCGGCGGTCGGCTCTGCCCGGCGGCGCGGGACCGCCGGGATCGGCAGGAGCGCACGAAGTTCGCGGTTTTCGGCCGGGTCGAGCACGCTGTGCTGCACGCAGGCCGGCACTAGGGTGCCGTTTTCCGGGTGGGCCATCGCGTAGTGGCAGGCGGCCAGCCGTTCCTGGGTAGCGCGGATCCGCAGGTCGGCGCTGGCCTGGCCGCGCTGCATTAGCTCCCATGCGGGCGTGACGTCGGCGGCGTCCATGAACTGGTGCATCACATAGCTGACCGGCCGCACCCGCTGGGCCAGCAGCCGCCGCAGCCCCACCCGGAGGATGATGCGGCCAGCCCACCCGGCCGCCAGCGTGACGATCCTGGGGTGGGCGGCAGCGATCAGCGCGATCTTGACGGCGAGCGCGGCCACGGGCGTGCCAGTGAAGTTCACCGGCCCGAAGTAGCGGAAGAACGCGTCCCGCACCGCCACGTCCCGCCGGTCGCCGCCGTCCAGGAGCGGGTACCAGCGGTCACCGGCCCAGAACCCGTACGCGGCCCGGTTGCAGCGGACATCCCCGTGCTCGAACACGCGATAGTCCAGCCGGGTGCCCACCCCGCGCTCGATCTGCGCCCACACCTGATCCCCGGTCACCTGCTGATAGTCCTCATGCCAGCGGCGCTGGTCCCCGACGAACGCGGCGGCTGGAACGAGAACATCCCGTACCCCATCGCTGCGCAGTCGCGCACCACGGCGGCGACCTGGCCCAGGTTGGCGGGGGTGACGGTCATGTTGTGCGCCAGGAAGCACCGCACCTTGTGCTCGCGGCGCAGCCGCGTAAACATGGCCGCGAACCGCTCCCGGTAGGGGTTCAGTGAAGCCTCATCCGGGGGGCGGAGGATGCCGCGGCGGCCGAACATCAGCGAGTCGAAATGGGCGGCGAAGGACACCCGGCGCAGCCGCCGCCTCCCGCCCGGCCCGAGCACCAGCTTCTCCAGGTACAAGTAGTCGATGTCGCCGTGGGTGAAGCTCATCGGCTCTCGCCCATGATCCCGCATGATCGCCAGCGCGGCGGCGTGGTCGTCGGGGTCGAGCAGGGTCACCTCGCCGCCGATCAGCTGGGCGTGCGCCCGCGGCCCGCGCCGCTCGCGCAGCAGGGCCATCTGCGCCCGCACCCGGGCGAGGGTGTGCGGGCCGTCGACCCGCACCTGGTTGGCGTCGCGGGAGTGGTAGCAGGGGGTGCAGGCCAGGTTGCATTTGGGGAACACCCCGTGGGTGCCCTCGCATCCAACCGCGTGCCGTCCCAGCAGCTGCCCGGGCGTGCGTGCCGTCTCGGGCAGCTCCGCCCAGCGCCGTGCCAGCGCGGCGGCGAACTCCGGGTCTGCCGGCCGGAACGCCGCCACCACTGCGCGGATCCGCGCCATGACACCCACCGGCGGCTCCCTTCCCCCACGCGCGGGTGCGTACCCTTTCCCTGGCGCGGCATGCTGTCCGCGCGGGACCATTGCACCGCACGAATAAGCCAGGCCGGGCTGTACCTGTCAGCTTCCTGACAGTTCTGGCCCGGTTATCGGCTGGGCTCTTCCGGGGGCCATTCCCCAGAGGCTGGCTCGGCGGGCGACGCCGGGCGGCCGTCCGGCCGGGAGGGCTCGGCGGGCAGGAACCGGGCCCGCCGACGGCGCTCCGCGACCCGCCATCCCCACGCGGCTGCCACCACGGCCAGCGCCACCTCCTCGACGGGCACGCTGCCCGCCCCGATCAGGGTCGGGCCGCGCAGCCAGCCCGCGGCCACCGCGATGCCCAGCGCGGCCATGGCTATGAGGAAGCCGCCGCCCACCGCGACCAGCGCATGGCCGCGCCGGGCGGGATGGCGCAGCCGGGCCCGCAGCAGCACCGGCCAGGCCGCGGCGGCCAGCGGCGGCCCGAAGTGGTAAGTCAGCGCCGGATGCCACCACGACAACCCAAGCCAGGCCAGCGCGAACGCCGCGCTGGCCGCCGCGCCCGCCAGGTGCCCGCGTACCAGTGCCTGGCTGGCGTGCCCGGCGGTTGACGGCACTGGCGGGGGAATCCCGGTCATTCTTGCTCCTGCCTGCCATCATTCACCGCCGCCTGGCCTGGCGGTAGCCGCGGGCGCCCTGCCCGCTGACGCGGCGGGACTCCCGGCCATGGCGCCCGGCGAGCATGTGATCGCCGCCCGGAGGTAACCCTCCAGCCTGCGGCGCCAGTGCCTCACTCGCCGGCGAGGTCGTCGAGGGCGGCCTCGATGGCGCGGTGGAACGTGGGGTAGGCGTAGATCATGGTCCGCAGGTCCGCGACCGGGACCTGCCCGTGCACGGCGACCACCAAAGCGCCCAGCACCTCGCCGCCGGCCGGGCCAGCGGAGGTCGCCCCCACCAGGACGCCGCGTTCAGTGTCTTCGATGAGCTTGATGAACCCGTCGTTGCCGGCCTTGTGAATCCAGCCGCGCGCCGACGACGGCACCTGCGTGATCCCGGTCCGCACGGCCAGGCCCTGGTCGCGGGCCTGCCCCTCGATCAGCCCGACAGACCCGATCTCGGGGTCGGTGAACGTCACCCGGGGCACGGCGCGGTAGTCGGCGGCAGGTCCTTGCTGGCCGAGGATGTCGTGGGTGGCGATTGCGGCCTGGTACATGGACACGTGGGTGAAGGCGCCCTTGCCGGTGATGTCACCGATCGCCCACAGCCCGCCGGCGGCCCGCATCTGCTCATCGACGGCGATGATGGGGCACGTTTCGTCGATGCCGTACACGCCAATCCCCAGCGCGGCGAGGTCGGCACGGCGCCCGGTGGCGACCAGCAGTCGCTGCGCAGTGAGCGTCTCGCCGCCGGCGAGTTCCACGGTGAACGCCTGGCCGTCGTGGCTGACCCACCCGGCCCGGGCGCCGGTGCGCACATCGATCCCGTCTCGGGTGAACACCGCCTCCAGGAGCTCCCCGGCCTCGGGTTCCTCCATCGGCAGCAGCCGGGCCGCCGCCTCCACCACGGTCACCCGGGCGCCGAACCGGGCGAACACCTGCGCCAGCTCGGCGCCGACTGCGCCGCCGCCGAGCACGATCAGCGACCCGGGCACGTGCTCGGTCTCGACCGCCTCCCGGTTGGTCCAGTACGGCGTGCCGGCCAGCCCGGGGACCGGCGGGATGGCGGGCTCGGTGCCGATGTCGAGCAGGACGCCGCGGCGCGCCCGCAGCACCCGCTCGCCGTCGGGGGTGTCCACGGTGACCTCGCCCCGGCCGGTGATCCGTCCGCGGCCACGGACGAAGTGGCCGCCCTTTCCGGTGAACCGGTCGACGGCGACCTTGTCGTCCCAGGTGTCGGTGGCCTCGTCCCGGATCCGGGCCGCGACCGGCGCCCAGTCCGCGGTCACAGTGGAGCCGCCCGCCATGCCCGGGATCCGTCGGCCCTCGGCCAGCAGGTTCGCCGCCCGGATCATCATCTTCGACGGCACGCACCCCCAGTACGGGCACTCCCCGCCCACCAGCTTCGCCTCAACCCCGGTCACGTGCAGGCCAGCCTGCGCCAGCTTCCCGGCGGCGTCCTCCCCGCCGGGACCCATCCCGATCACCACGATGTCAGTCTGTTCGGCAGCCATCTGGCACTCCCTCTCCATGTCGCGCGCGCCACGTTGCCCGCAGCCTGCTTGGCCTGCCCGGCCAGGCGACGATCGCCGCCTCCCGGGCATCTACCGGCAGCAACACGCCGGTGGCCTAGCCCATGGGGGAAGTGTCAGCCAGATGACAGGACCGGCCGCTCCTGGTGGCCGTCCAGGGAGGATGATGGGTCATGGCCTACCTGCCGTCCTGCCGTCCGGCGCGGTGCTGCTGGATGTGTTCCGCGCCTACCCGGAGACCGCCCGGCCGCTGCTGGACTACCACCAGGCGCTGCTGCGCGGCCCGTCGCCGCTGACCGTGGCCGAACGCGAGCTGATCGCGGCCTATGTTTCCGGGCTGAACGCCTGCCGGTACTGCCACGGCGTGCACACAGCCACCGCCCAGGTGTTCGGGATGCCTGAGGACACGATGAGCGCGCTGCTCGCCGACATCGGCACTGCCCTGGTGCCCGAACGCATGAAGCCGCTGCTGCGGTACGTGGGCAAGCTGACCCTCACCCCGGCGAAGACCACCCCCCGGGATGCCGGGGCGGTGCTGGCGGCCGGCTTCCAGGAGCAGGCGCTGCACGACGCGGTGGCGGTGTGCGGGCTGTTCAACATGATGAACCGGCTGGTCGAAGGGCTGGGCATCACGGCGGGCGAGGATTATTTCTGCACCGCGGCAGGCCGGCTCAGCGATGGCGGATACGCGGCGCTGAAGGAACTTCTCTGACAGCGGGCCGCCCGCCGGGCTCAGGTGTCAGCTTGCTGACACTCACCTGCCCCGCTGGTGCCCTGGGGCGTTGAACCAGGCAACAGCCGAGAGCACAAGGAGGACCGCGATGGCGCGTGCGACATGGAATGGTGTGGTGCTGGTCGAGACCAGCCGCCCGGTGCTGCTGGAAGGCAACGTGTACTTCCCGCCGGAGGATGTCCGCCGCGAGCACCTGGCCCGGACCCGGGCATGGTCGGTGTGCCCGTGGAAAGGCGTGGCGCGGTACTACACGGTCCGTGCTCGCGGGCAGGTGAACCAGAACGCGGCCTGGTACTACCCGCACCCCAGCCCGCTCGCCCGCAAGATCAAGAACCATGTGGCGTTCTGGAACGGGGTCCAGGTGGACACCGGCGCCGGGGGTTGACCGGTGCCCGCGGATTACGACCTGATCGTGATCGGCGGCGGCGCGGCCGGGCTCGGCGCCGCCCGCGCCGGCGCCGCCGCCGGGGCGCGCACGCTGCTGGTATCCGAGGGTGAGATCGGCGGGGAATGCACGTTCACCGGGTGCGTGCCATCCAAGACGCTGATCGAGGCCGCCGCCCGCGGCACCGCGTTCCCCGCCGCGATGGCCGCGGTGCGGGAGGCGGTGGCGGCGATCGCCGCCACCGAGACCGCCGAGGTACTCGCCCCCGACGGCATCGAGGTCCTCCGCGGCCGGGTCGTATTTTTCGCACTCGGCCGCTCCCGCCTCGGCGAGTCAGAGCGCGATCAGGCAGCCATCCCAGTAGGCCTCGACCCGGGGGCGGCGCCTGCCCCGCAGGCCGATCTCCAGCACGTCAGGAACCCTGCCCGCGGGGGCGCGGAACCAGATTTCCACGTCGGCCTGTGACACGAGGCTGAACCCGGACAGGCCGGGCGGCCGCTCGGTGGCCGCGTGCATGCAGGCAGGTGTTCCCCAGCAGCACACCCGCGGGCGGGCTGCCCAGACCCACAGCCGCCCGCCACGCTCGCGAACCAGCCCCGCCGCCTCCGGGCTCACGTCCACCCGCATGATCTCTCCCTCACCCGGCCGCCGGCCGGTCCGGTGCCCGTGCGCCGGGCTCCCAGGGCATGAGCACCGCGGCCGCCCGCCCCTTCAGCCTGATGCTGGCCTGCGGGGCTCGTCAACGGCATCTTGCTGCCTCGGCCGGCGGCGCCTGAGCAGACCGCCCGCCCGTGCGAGCCATGATGCGGGCCGGGTTCCCTCCGCCGTGAGGGTGCCGGGCTGCCCGGCGCGCACGGCCGCGACGACCTGGCGGGCTGACGGGTTCACCATGGCCCGAGTGCCGACCACGACGGTGGGGACGGTCTCGGGACCGCCGGTGATGGCCCGCACCCGCGCGGCGGCATCCTGGTCGTCCCAGATGTTGATCCACCCGCGCACCCGCGCACCCCGCAGTCCCAGCCGCAGCATCGCGCAATACGGGCACCCGGGCCGCCAGTACACCTGCATGGCGCTGGGTGTCCGGGCTGGCGATGTCACGGCTACGCTCCCCCTCCGGTGCAGCCGGCTGAGGATCCGGCTGGCCGGGCGGCGGCCCGTGCCGCCCGCCATCTCCTGCCGCGGCCCCGGGGACGCGCTCGACCCGCACCCCGTGCCAGAACGCGACGTGCCCGGCGATCCTGGTGGCGGCAGGACTCGGCTGCGGGTAGTACCAGGCCGCGTCGCGGTTAGTCTTGCCGTCCACGGTGATGTGGGAGTAGCGGGCCTGGCCCTTCCACGGGCAGGTGCTCGTGGTGGGGCTGCCGGCGAAGTACTCCCGGTGCAGCGATTCCGGCGGGAAATAGTGATTGCCCTCCAGCTTGACCGTCCGGTCGCTTTCGGCGAGCACGGCCTCGCTCCACACAGCCCTGAACTTGATCTCCTCCACGGTGCGGCCTGCTAGCGATTTGAGCACCCGGACGCCAGCGCCCGCCGCCGCAGTGTCAGCCAGGTGACAAGATGGATGCCGTGAGTATCCGGCGGCTACCCGCTGCAGCGGCACAGCGCGCTGCCCACCTGCTGCCCGGGGCGGCTAGCGCGGCGGAGGCGCAGATCCGGCAGGCGGCGTGGGTGGCCCGGTGCGTGGGCCGCGGCCAGTCCGCGCCGCTGCGGCCCGACGACGTGACCGCGCTCGCCTCTATGCTGGCGGTGCGCACGTTCCCGCCAGGCTCGGTCCTGTTCCGCAGCGGTGAACAGACTCCTGGGGTGTGGATCGTCCGCGACGGCAGGCTCGAGCTGTCGGTGGGGTCGGGGCGCCGCCGGGCCGTGGTGCAGCTGCTGCGCCCCGGCGATGTAGACGGCGACATCCAGCTGCTGCTGGAGATGCCGCTGCCCTACACTGGCCGGGCCCTGTCCGAGGTGACCTGCCTGTTCCTGGCCCGGGAGGACTTCGAGGAGCTCCTGGCCACCCGGCTGGGGATCGCCCGCCGGTGGCTGTCCAGCGTGGCCCAGCGGCTGGCAGCCAGCCAGGCCCGGATCCTGGCGCTACTCGGCGGGTCCCTGACCGCCCAGGCCGCCAGCCTGCTGGCCGAGGAAGCGGTCGACGGGCGGGTGGAACTGCCGCAGCGCACCCTGGCCGCCATGCTCGGGGTGCAGCGGCCCTCACTGAACAAAGTGCTCAAGGACCTCGAACGCGCCGGGCTGATCCGGATCAGCTACGCCACCATCGAAGTCCTCGACCGTGCCAGGCTCGCCGCCCGCACCTGACCCGCCAGGCCTGACCCGCCCTGCCTGCGCCGGTTCCCGTCTCCCGTCACAGACGGCCCTTTCCCGCGACAGTACCGGCCTGGGGACAACCCGGGGCCCGCGTAAGCGCCCTCGCGGCCCCCGGCCCCCAGCGCCCGAGGGTGGCGTCATGCCGCCGCTGGGTGACTGCGGGAAGACAACGGCCAGGCGGCACCACGGTCGTTGCCTGCGTCCAGCCATGCCGGACAAATGGGAGTACCCGTGGTATGCACCGCGCCGTGGCCAGGCAGGCCGGTCACCGCGGGGCCCTGTTCGCGGTGCCGCTCGCAGCCGTCCCGGCCTGGCCGGGTGCAGCGAGGGCGCGCCGGCGGGCCGGGCCGAGCGCGTACCAGAACGGGAGAGCGACCAGGAGGGCGCCGCCGGCCATGTTGCCGATGCCGGCCGGGATGATGTTCCAGGCCAGCGCCGCGCCCCAGCCGGGGCCGTGGCCGGTGGGCATGATGAGCGAGAAGTAGCCCATGTTGGCCGGGCTGTGCTGGAAGTTGGCGGCCACGAACAAGGTGACGGCCAGGAACACCGGTATCGCCGGCCAGCATGGCCAGGACCATGATCTGCAGCACCGAGAGCGTCTGCAGCCGCCGGGTGCCATGGTCGGCCATCTCGGCGACGACATGCTCGGCGCTGAGGTACTGCGGGGCGGGGCGGCCAGGGCCGGCCGGCGGGCTCCGGGTGACCTGGGACACGCCACCCCCCTTCCCCGCCAACAGGACACCCACTCACCGTGCGCCCCGGGCCACCCGATGAATAGGGACAGAAGTCCCATGTGGCTGGGGACGTTGGGCTGCGGCGAATATGCCCGGCGGGGCGCACCATGATGGGTAGGAATGCGCCGCGCCTGCGGCGGGTTCCCAGCACGCACGGAACGCGAGGGATCGCCGTGGCCTGCGAAACGGAGGAGCCGCAGCGGTCGCCGGGACACCCATGACCAACAGCCAGGGCATCCCGGCGTTGACCGTCGGCCAGATGCGCGAGGTCGATCGCATCATGACCGAGGACCTGCACATCGAACTGGCCCAGATGATGGAAACGCCGGGCGGAGCCTGGCTGAGCTGGCTTTGCGCCGATTCCGGCCCAGTGCCGTCACCGTTCTCGCCGGCCCTGGCGGAAACGGGCTGCCCGCCCACGGCGGCGAACAGTGTCATCAGGCTGACAGCAGCCACGGGCGTGCGCGGATCCGTGCGGTGCAATGGCAACGGGCCGGCCTGCGGTTCCCGACGTGTGCCGGGCCGGTCGACCCTGATGCGCTCATCACGATCGGTCCAGCCCCTTAGGCCGGAGAAGGGGGACGTTGCCCGTGAGCACAAACCTGGCCTCGATCGGCTTGGCCGGCCGGGTCCGCTTCGCGCTGCGCACGGCGTCCGGCGGCGACGCCGGGATGCCGGGGGTGTCGTGATGCGGGCCGACGCGCTGGTGCTGTTCGGGGCGACTGGTGACCTGGCCCGCAAGAAGCTCTTCCCCGCCCTGTACCACCTCGCCGCAACCAAGCTGCTGGGCGTGCCCGTCGTGGGCGTGGCGTTCTCGGACTGGGACGACGCCCGGCTTCGCCGCTACGCGGCCGAGGCGGTTGAGGCCGCGGAGGGCCGGGTGGACGGCCCGGTGCTCGATGAGCTGGGGGGCGGCCTGGCGATGGTGAGCGGCGACTACCGGGACCCGGCCACCTTCGCCGCGCTGGCCCGGCGGCTGTCGGCGGCGGGTGCCGTGCGGCCGGTGTATTACCTGGCCATTCCTCCCGTGCTGTTCCCGGTGGTGGTTCAGGGCCTGGCCGAGACGGGGCTCGGGCAGGACGCCCGGGTGGTGGTGGAGAAGCCGTTCGGCCGGGACCTGGCCTCGGCCCGGGAGCTCAACCGGGTGCTGCATGAGGCGTTCCCGGAGCGGTCCATCTTCCGCATCGACCACTACCTGGGCAAGGAGCCGGTGGAGAACCTGCTGGTGTTCCGGTTTGCCAACGCGTTCCTGGAGCCCATCTGGAACCGCCGCTATGTCGCCAGCGTCCAGGTCACCATGGCCGAGACTTTCGGGGTGGAAGGCCGGGGTGGCTTCTACGACGGGGTGGGCGCCATCCGTGATGTGATCCAGAACCACTTGCTGCAGGTGGTGGCGCTGCTGGCGATGGAGCCGCCGGTGGACGCCGAGCCGGACTCGCTGCGGGATGAGAAGGTGAAGATCCTCAAAGCCATGCGCCCGGCCGACCCGGCCTTGCTGGTCCGCGGGCAGTACCAGGGCTACCACGCCGAGCCAGGGGTGGCGGCCGGCTCGGCGGTGGAGACCTTCGCCGCGCTCCGGCTGGAGATCGACTCCTGGCGCTGGGCGGGGGTGCCGTTTTTCGTCCGGGCCGGCAAGGGCCTGGCGGCCACCGCGCTGGAGGCCGTGGTCGAGCTGCACGCCCCGCCCCGGCTGCTGTTCTCGCCGCAGGGCTGCCAGCCCCGCCCCAACTTCCTGCGCTTCCGCCTCGGCCAAGACGACGGGGTGACGATATGCGTGCAGGCGAAGGAGCCTGGGGAGCGCCTGGTCAGCCGCCCGGTAGAGCTTGTGGTGGATTTCGGGCGGGTCTTCGGCGTCCGCCAGCAGGCCTACCAGCGGCTGCTGGGTGACGCCCTGGAGGGCAATCCGGCCCGTTTCGCCCGCCAGGACGGCGTGGAGAACGCCTGGCGGGTCATCCAGCCCCTCCTCGGCCAGCCAGGACCGGTGCACGGCTACCAGCGCGGCTCCTGGGGGCCGGCCGAAGCGGAGGCAGTGGTGGCCGGCTACGGGGGATGGCACGACCCGGCGCCAGGCTGAGCACGAACGGTGGTGAGAGGGGCTGGCAGCGCCCGTCTTGTCAGGTCGCTGACAGCGGGACTGGCTGCTGCGCGTGGTCGCGGGGGATCCCGCTCAGTTGCAGATCATGTATGGCCCCGCGGGGGAGCGCCGGCTGACCGAGCTTGAGCTGGGCTGACTGCCCGGCTACGAAGGCTCCCGCCCGGTGCGGACCGGCAACGCGGCCTCCGCGCAGGTTCAGCTGGATGTGTACGGGGAGGTGATGGACGCCCTGCACCAGGCACGGCTCGGCGGCATGGCGCCGGACCCGACCGCGTGGGCGCTGCAGCAGGCCCTCATCAAGCATGTGGAGCGCCACTGGACCGAACCCGACGAGGGGATCTGGGAGGTGCGCTCGGGCCGGCGGCACTTCACCCACTCCAAGGTCATGGCGTGGGTGGCCATAGACCGGGCCGTCCGGGCGGTGGAGCGGTCCGGCCTCGACGGCCCCGTTGAGCACTGGCGGAAGCTGCGCAGTCAGATGCACGCCGAGGTCTGCCAGCGCGGCCTCGATCCGGGGCGCGGATGCTTCGTCCGCGCCTACGGCTCCGCCGAGGTCGACGCGAGCCTGCTCCTGCTGCCGCTGGTCGGTTTCCTGCCGCCCGGCGACGAGCGGGTAGTCCGCACCCTTAAGGCTGTGCAGGACGAGCTGTGCGAGGACGGTTTCGTGCGCCGCTACCGCACCGATGAGCAGGGCGCCGGGCGTCGGCGTGGGTGGCGGCGAGGGTGCCTTCCTGGCCTACAGCTTCTGGCTGGTGGACAACCTCGCCCTGCCCGGCCGCCTGCAGGAGGCGAAGCAGCTGTTCGAGCGGCTTCTTGACCTGCGCAACGACGTGGGGTTGCTGGCCGAAGAATACGACCCATCCCGCCGGCGCCTGGCCGGTAACTTCCCCCAGGCCTTCTCCCACGTCGGGCTCGTCAACTCGGCCTTCAACCTGACCACCGCGGACAGCACCGGCGTGTCAGGCAGCAGGCAGGGCCCCCGGCCATGACTGCTGGCATCGGCGGCAACCCGGACAGGGCAGCGGGGCCCCGTTCAGCCCTGGTGTCATATGCCGGGAATCCGGTCGATGGGCGCGTTCAGCAGAGCTCGTGCTCAAGGTGAGGCCACGATGCCCCTCCCCGTAGCCCGGGAACCGGGCTGAGCGTCAATCCGGTTCCCCTGCCGCGCCCCGCATGTCTGGCCGCCGAGCCCGCCGACTCCAGGCTGTTGGCGCTTGCGCTGGTGGTGGCTGGTGCCGGGATTCCTGGCCCGGCGCCAGCACGGCCCGCCACGGGGTACCGCCGTTACCGCCTGGCGGGAAGCGCCCCGAGCACGCGAGGCCGGCGGAACGCTATCGCGAGCACGACCCCGACGATGAGCCCGAACAGCAGGTGGGCGAGGAAGAACGCGATCTGCGGCACGAACGCCATCAGCGGGTTGACCGGCGGCAGCAGGCCCCCGCGGTTGATGACATAGACGATGGCTCCGCCGATCACCCCGGCGGACATGATCCCGGCAGGCGAGCGCATCCCGGGGACCCTCGCCCAGGCGGCTGCGCCGATGACAGCGGCGAAGGCCACGCCGAGGAACGCGGCGAACGCGAAGTGCAGGATGGTGCCGGCCACCACCTGCCCGGCGGAGACCGGCATGGCGTTCATCACCATCGCCCGCGCCGACGGGCTCATCATGGACATCAGGCTGGCCGTGGTGGAGTTGCGGGCCTTGCCGCTCATCAGTAGGCCCATCTGGCTCACGGTGGCAGCGGGCACATGCATGCCCATCAGCATCGCGCCGAGCTTGTGCATCATCATCGGGGCTGATGTGCCCGCTGCGCACCGCTGCCATCAGCGGCCCGCCGCCGACGGCGGGAGGTGAATCCCCATCAGGCCCATCAGCGTCGGCAGCATCGACGTCGGCGGGGTGATCGTGAATACGAACGCCGCCATCCCGAGGTTGAGCGGGGTCGCGTACCCCATCCCGGCGGCGCCCATAACCAGGATCATCACCACGATCATCGCCAGCCCGCCCAGCAGGCAGGAGGAGCTGATCGCGCCGAACCCGGCCGCGACCGCGATCCCGCGCAGCCCGCCTGGGGCGTAGCGGCGCAGCAGCCGCTGCGGGATGACCACCTGCACGATCGCCGACATCAGGAAGCCCAGGGTCAGCCCGTACAGGCTCGCCCACAGCAGGTCCCAGCTCGCCCGCAGGCCGCGTGCGGCCCTGGCCAGGATCAGCCACACCACGTGCACTGATTGTCTCCGTCCCGCCCGGCCGCCCCGCCCCGGCGGGGGGATCGAGGGTGCAGCACGGGCAGCCGCAGCTGCACCCCCGGGTCCAGGGCGCACCCGCACCGGCACGCGGCGGCCTCGATCCGCCGTCTCATCGGCCAGCCGCCGCAGGCAGTTCCGGCACGGCGGCGCCGGTGTCCGCTGCCGCGGCGAACAGCCGCGCGAGCGCGTCCTCCAGCGCCTGCAGCTCCTGGCGCCGCCGCCGGGCGCGCACCAGGTGGTGGGCAAGCAAGTGACGCAGCTGGCGGTGCCCCGCTTGCGCGCCGGGCTGGGCCCGCAGCACCCGGATCTGCTCCAGCGACAGGCCCAGTGCCTTCGCCCGCGCGATGAACCGCAGGTCCGCCACCGCCTCCGCCGGGTACAGCCGGTAACCGGCCTCGCTGCGCCGCGGCGGCGCCAGCACGCCAGCCCGCTCGTAGAACCGGACGGTCGGCGCGCTCACGTCGGCCTCCTGGGCCGGCTCACCCACCCGAGCCCTCTCGCATGCACCCAGCTAGACCTTGAAGCTGGCTTCAAGGCACGGCGTCCGTTGCCTTGCTGACACTCCGCAGGCAAGCCAGCTCTGGCTTCGGCGAGCACTGTGCGCTAGGAGACGACGCCGGCGCACCGCAGGACGGCGTGCCCCGTATGCCTGGCGTGGGCAGCCAGAGGTGAGGGTGCAGCGCGGCGGATGTTATCGGGCGTTCGCCGGGCCAGTTCGCCGATGCGCACGGCCCGTCTCCTTCCGGCCTGCCGCGGAGGCCGGGGCCCGGGCTGCCGCGGGCCGAAAGTATACGACAGGTTTTCCTGTTATGATTGCTGCTATGGGAAGCGTGCCGCTCGCTGCGAGCGATGCCGCCCCGGCAGCCGCTACGGCCCGGTTCTTCCGCGTTCTGGGTGACCCGACCCGGCTGCGGATCCTGGAACTGCTGCTGGCCGGGCCGCGTACCGTCTCCGAGCTGACCGCCGCGGCGGCTGCGCCGCGGGCCAGGGTGTCCAACCATCTGGCGTGCCTGCGGTGGTGCGGGTTCGCCCGGGCCGAGCGGCGCGGGCGGCAGGTGATCTACCGGGCCGCCGACCCCCGCCTGGCCGGGCTGCTGGACGCTGCCCGCCCGCTGATCGCCGGCAGGGCCGACCATCTGGCCAGCTGCCGGCGGATCGGCCCGGACTGGATCTGAACGCCCCGGGCAGCGGCCCGCCGCCGCCGGGTGAAGGAGGTAGCGACCGATGACCGCGACACCCCGCCGCGCCACCTTGGAGGTGGCGGGCATGACCTGCACCGATTGCGAGCATCACGTGACCGCCGCCCTCGAGCAGGCGGGGGCGGAGCAGGTCTCCGCGGACTTCCGCCGGGGCGTGGCCCGCTTCACCTGGCCCGAGAGCGCGGGCGAGGCCGCGCTGCGCGCCGCCGTGGCCCGGGCCGGCTACACCCCGGGGCGGCTGCGGGCCGAATCGCCCGGCGCCGCAGCTGCCCGTGCGGGTGATGCGGACTATGACCTGCTGGTGCTGGGCGCGGGCTCGGCCGCGTTCGCCGCGGCGATCCGCGGCCGGGACGCCGGGTACCGGGTGGCCCTGGCCGAGGCGGGCACGCTCGGCGGGACGTGCGTGAATGTCGGCTGCGTGCCGTCCAAGGCGCTGCTGGCGGCCGGGGCGGCGTACTGGGCCGCCGGGCATCCCCGGTTCGCCGGGATCACCACCTCGGCGGGCCCGGTGGATCTGGCCGCCCTGGTTGCGCAGAAAGACGACCTGGTGGATGCCCTGCGGCAGGAGAAGTACGCCGGCCTGGTGGACGCCTACGGGTTCGAGGTCCTCCGCGGTTACGCCGCGTTCACCGGCCCGGACACGGTCGAGGTGGCCGGGCGGGTGATCCGGCCCGGCGCGGTGCTGATCGCCGCCGGCGCCTCCCCGGCCGCCCCGCCCATCCCCGGGCTATCCGGCGCCGGGTACCTGACCAGCACCACCGCCCTGGGCCTCAAGGCCGTCCCCCGGCGGCTGGCGGTCATCGGCGCCAGCGCGGTCGGCCTGGAGCTCGGCCAGTTCTTCCTCCACCTGGGCTCGGCGGTCATCTTCGTGGACGTGGCAGACCGGATCGCCCCGTTCGAGGAACCTGAGGTGTCGCAGGCCCTGGCCGGGGTGCTGGCCGGGCAGGGCGCCACCATCCACGCCCCCGCCCAGATCCTGGCGGTGGAGCGGGACGGGGACGTGCGCCGCGTCCGGGCCATCGCCGGCGGCGCCGAGATCGTCATCGACGCCGACGAGGTACTGGTCGCCACCGGCCGCGCGCCGAACAGCGCCGGACTGGGCCTGCAGGCGGCCGGGGTGGCCACCGACGGCCGCGGCGCGGTAGCCGTCGATGAGCGGCTGCGGACCACGAACCCGAGGGCGTGGGCGGCCGGGGATGTCACCGGCGCCCCCCAGTTCGTCTACGTCGCCGCCTACCAGGGCGCGCTGGCGGCCGGCAACGCCCTGCTCGGCGAGGACGCCGCAGCCGACCTCACCGGCCTGCCCCGGGTCATCTTCACCAGCCCCACGGCCGCCGGGGCCGGGCTCACCCAGGCCCAGGCCGAAGCGGCCGGCTACCAGGTCACCACCTCGGTCCTGCCCGCCAGCGCGGTGCCCCGGGCGCTGGTCAATCGCGACATCTCCGGGGTGACCAAGCTGGTCGCCGACGCCGGCACCGGCATCCTGCTGGGCGCCTCGGTGGTCGGCGAGGGCGCCGGGGACGTCATCCAGTCCGCGGTGCTGGCCATCCGCCACCGGATCACCGCCGCCGAGCTGGCCGCCACCTTCCACCCCTACCTGACCACCGCCGAATCCCTCAAGCTCGCCGCCCAGGCCTTCACCCGCGACGTGGCCCGCCTGTCCTGCTGCGCCGCCTGAGAGGGGGCTGGCATGAGAAACCACAACGGGCACCAGGAAGCCGTCACCGATAGCCGGGCCGTCGGCTCAGATGCCAGGGCTGCGCGCTCAGAGGCCGCAGGCGAGGGCCGGCTGACCACCTCGCGGCCTGGCAGCGGGGAGCGACCGGGGCTGGGCGGGTTGTGGCTGCTGCTGGTCCCGCTGGCCTGCTGCGGCGGGCCGCTGCTGATCGCGAGCCTGGCCGCGGCCTGGGCGCTGGCCTGGGGCGCGCTCGGCCTGGGGGCCGGGGTGCTGGTGGCGGTCACGGTCCTGGTCATCCGCCGCAGGCGCCGCAGCAGCCGGGCCTGCTGCAAGCCCGGCATGACAGGCCGGGCGCCGGAGGCCGGGACGGCAGCTGCCCGGCGGCCACCGGCGCGATGACCGACCACGAACGCCCCTCCAGGGGATCGAATGCAGCGCCCGCCACGTGCCCCGGCATCACCTGTCATCTGCTGCCCGCCGGTGCCGCGGGCCTGCGGCAGACGAGCCCAGGCTCATTAAATGAACTCTGATCAGGAGGTGCGGGTGGACAGGTTCGATGTGATCGTCATCGGGATGGGCCCGGGCGGGGAGGCCGCCGCGGGGCGGCTGCTGGAGGCCGGGCGGCGGGTCGCGGTGGTCGAGCGGGAGCTGATCGGCGGCGAGTGCGCCTACTGGGCGTGCATCCCGTCCAAAACGCTCCTGCGCGGGCCCGAGGCCCGGACGGAAGCCAGCCGGGCTGCCGGGGTGGCCACCCCCGCCCTGGAGTGGGCGGGGCTGCGGGACTACCGGGACTACATGGTCCGCCACCTCGACGACACCGCCCAGGTCAGCGGCTACCAGCAGGCCGGGGCCACTGTCATCAAGGGCGCCGCCCGGATCGCCGGGCCCGGCCAGGTCGAGGTCGGCGGGCAGCTGCTGGAAGCCGATCACGTCGTGATCGCCACCGGGTCGCAGCCACTGCGCCCGGCCATCGACGGCCTGGACCAGGTGACGGTGTGGACCAACCGGGAGGCCACCACGGTGCGTGACATCCCGGGCCGGGTGCTACTGATCGGCGGCAGCGCGGTCGGCGTCGAGCTCGGCCAGTTCTACGCCCGGATGGGCGCGCAGGTCACCATCGTCCAGCGCGCCGGCCGGCTGATCGACCGGGAGGACCCCCGGGTCGGCGAGCTGGCCGCCCAGGCGCTGGCCGCCGACGGCGTCACCGTCCGCACCGGGCGCACCGCCACCCGCGCCCGCCGCGCCGACAGCGGCACGGTCGTCACTCTCGACGACGACAGCCAGGTGGACACCGACGTGGTGATCCTCGGCGCCGGCCGCCGCCCGGCCACCGCCGGGCTCGGCCTCGACGCCACCGGAGTGCGGCTGACCGGCCGCGGCGGGATCGCCGTCGACGACCGGTGCCAGGCCGGGCCCGGCCTGTGGGCGCTCGGCGACGTCACCGGGGTCGCCCTGTTCACCCACGTCGCCATGTACCAGGGCCGCATCGCCGCCGCCAACATCCTCGGCCGCGACCACGCCGCCGCCTATGAGGGGATTCCCCGGGTGGTGTTCGCCGACCCCGAAATCGCCGCTGCCGGGCTGACCGCCGCCCAGGCCGCCGCCCGGGGCATCAGCACCGCATCCGCGGAGATCAGCCTCGCCGACGCCATCGCCCGGCCGTGGACCTACGAGCGCGACCCCCGCGGTGCCCTCGGGCTGCTCGCCGACCGCGACCGGGGCGTCCTGGTCGGCGCCTGGGCCGTCGCCCCCCTCGCCAGCGAATGGATCCACCAGGCCTCCCTCGCGATCCGCGCCCAGCTCCCCATCGGCGTGCTGCTGGACCAGGTCGCCCAGTTCCCCACCTACAGCGAGGCCTACCTCGCCGCGCTGGAACGGCTCGCCCTGTAGCGCCGCCGCGCGGCGGCGGCCCCCGAACACGGGCGGCCGGGCGCCCTGGCCGGAGCCTGCGAGAACGGCCCCCAGCGGAGCTCACCCCCTCCGCTCGCTATGTGTGGCTGAGAGTCGTTGCCCGCCTCGCAGAGACCGGACCGGTGCGCTGCGCGACGATCTTTCTCCCGCCGCCCCCGGGTCACCAGCGTCCTTGCCGACCAGCATCATGCAGCCGCCTGCGGGATCCCGGCTCCGGCGCCGTCACGCAGCCAGCGGTCGATGCGCCCCGGCAGGTTGGCGTCACTGCCCGGCCGCATGCCCTGGCCCCGGTATGCCAGGCATCGCATCTGGCTGCGGCCGGGCCGGCTGCAGCTCAGTTAAAGAACAAGGTAATAAAGGCCGCCTCCGCACCGACGGCAACACCGGCGAACGCTCCGTAGCTTCCCGGGGTCGACCGGCGTGAAAGGCGTGCATCGGGCTGTCCGGGGTGTTCCGCGGCCACCCGACAGCGGCGTTCTTCGCGGTGTCCGTGCTGGTCGCGAACTATCACGTCTTTTCGGAGTGGCTGTCGCTGCTGGTCAAGACCCGCTCCAGCCAGGCGGTCAAGAAACTGCTGGACTTGCAGCCGGATCTCGCCCGTGTGGTGCGCGACGGGGCGGAGGTGGAGGTGCCGACCGGGCAGGTCGCCGCCGGGGACCGGGTGCGCATCCGCCCCGGTGAGCGGATCCCGGTCGACGGGCAGGTCATCGAGGGCTACTCCACGTGGACCTGTCCCTGGTGACCGGCGGACCCATCCCGGCCGAGAAGGCCGCCGGGGACACCGTCGTGTCCGGCGCGCTCAACAGGGCCGGCACGCTGCTGGTCCAGGCCAGCGCGCCGGCGTCGGAGAGCTTTCTCGCCCAGGTGGTGCGGCACGTGGAAGACGCCCGCGCCCTCAAGCCGGGCGTGCTGCACCTGGTCGACAAGGTGCTGCGCGTCTACACCCCCGCTGTGCTCACCATCGCCGCCCTGGCCCTAACCGGCTGGCTGGTGGGCAGCTGGGCGGTAACGGGGGCAGCCGACGTGCAGCGGGCGGTGTTCGCCGGCCTGTCGGTGCTGGTGATGGGCTACCCCTGCGCTGTCGGCATCGCCGCGCCGCTGGCGATCGTGCGCGGCGCCGGGGAAGCCGCCGACCTGGGGATCATCATGCGCACCGGGGAAGCCTTCCAGACGTTCCGGCAGGTCACCCGCGTGCTGCTGGACAAGACCGGCACCCTCACCGTGGGGCGTCCCGCCGTCGCCGGGCTCCAGCCGGTACCCGGCACCGGCGCAGACGAGCTACTGGCCGTCGCGGCCGCAGCCGAGGACCCATTGGAGCACCCGCTGGCGCGGGCCATCACCGGCGCCGCGGCCCAGCGGCGACTGGAGCTGCCGCCGCTGGACGCGGAGGGGTTCCAGGCCACCGCCGGGTTCGGCGTCACCGCCCAGGTGGCCGGGCAGCGGGTGCTGGCGGGTCGGCCCGCCTTCCTCACCGAGGCCGGCATCGACCTGACCGGGCTGGAGCAATCGATCACCGGGCTGGAAGGCGAGGGGCACACCGTGATCGCGGTCGCCCGCGGCACCCGCCCCCTGGGCGTCATCGCGCTGGCCGACACGCTGCGCCCGGAAGCCGCTGAGGCGGTGGCCGCGCTGCGCCAGGCGGGCCTGACGCCGGTGCTGGTCACCGGCGACAACCCCCGCGCCGCAGCGCACATCGCCCGCGCGGCCGGGATCGACCAGGTGCACGCGCAGGTGCTGCCCGACGGCAAGGCCGCCCTGGTGGGCGAGCTCCAGGCCGCCGGCGCGCGGGTGGCGATGGTCGGCGACGGGATCAACGGCTCACCTCATCGCGCTGCGGGGCTGCGCCGCGGCGAGGCGTGCGGGCTGCGCTGGTGCGACCTGGACCTGGACCGCCAGGTCGCGCACATCAACTGGCAGGTCCAGCACCCCGGCGGAGCGCTGGTGGCGTGCCCGCTGAAGACCGAGGCCAGCCGCCGGGTCCTGGCCCTGGACGCCACCACCGTGGAGATCCTGCGCCTGCACTGGCAAGCGCAGCAGGAGCATTTCCGCGCGCACGGCATCACCCCGAGCGGGTACGTGTTCACCGATGCCGACGGCGGGCCGCTGTCCCCGGACTACCTGACCCGGACCTTCGGCAAGCTCATCAGGGAAACCGGGCTGCCGCCGGTGCGGCGGCACGACCTGCGCCACGGCGCGGCCAGCCTGGCGCTGGCCGCGGGCGCGGACCTGAAAGTGATCGCCGACCAGCTCGGCCACTGCAGCATCGTGCTGACCGCCGACACCTACATCAGCGTCGCGGCCGAACTGGCCCTCGCCAAGGCTGAGGCGGTGGCGTGGCTGATCCTGCATGCCGGGAAGCGCCCGCCCGGCGGTACCAGGGTACGCAGCAGCGCCCGCCCGCAGGCCATCATCGCCGCCTGACTAACCATCAGGCAACCCGTACACACCGCAGCGTACGGCGCGGTGCGTCCCTCATCCTTACCGGCGACGGCCCGAGGACCGGACAACGCTGACCCGGCGCGCCAGCCGGGCCATTGCCATGCCAGGAGACCTGGCCAAACGGGGGGACCTGACCCGAGAAATGATCATTGCGCGGGGCCTGGTCCCACATGGGACCCACCCTGGCCCCACCAGCCACGGCCAAGATCACGAATAAATGCTAAAGCACCAGGTCAGCGGGTGAGGTCTTCACGTTTGGCGCTGACCTGGGCGAACGGGAGCTAATCCAGCGCTCACCCACAGGTTAAGGCGGCTGCGCCCACACGGGCCTGTGGTCAGCCGGCCCGGTCAGCCGGGCCGCGGCGCTGCCGGCGCAAGC
>WNFZ01000069.1_pt1 | contig 135053 bp, 110 predicted proteins | sample 5400081 | NCBI WGS metagenome assembly WNFZ01 (sample SAMN13153365, study PRJNA577476) | soil metagenome | isolation source: 80 cm soil or saprolite under grassland replicate 1 | place: USA:California | collected 2016-06-15
TGCGCCTTGGTATATCCTTCCTCCAGCAGGCGAATCGCATCGATGCGTTCATCTTTGCTGGAGCGCCGTCCCTTGCGTGCCACAAAGTCATTTTAGCACGAATAACCAGAACCTCCAAAAACTTACGTTCTGGTTGGTAGCCGGGGTCGTGTTTCCGGCCGGTCACCAGACGTGACCGGCCGGCCGTGGCGTTCTGTGATCGCCGGGCGCCGCGCGTGCAGGCGATGCGGACCCGCGGCGCTGGTTCGCGGGGTTGCGGAACGAATATGCCAGACGGGCCTCAAGCTTGGCGATGCGGTTCAGGCTCTCGCTTCTGGCATTGCTCACTCCGGTGAGCACCGCCGCGACGATCTCGTCCTCCCACCTGGAGATAGTGCGGGCCAGGGTGATCAGCTCGGGGATGTCGTCGTTGCAGGCGCACCAGTGGTAGAAGCGGAACAGCCGGTCCCGCACGTCCCGCTCGGACGGCGTGGACCCGGTCACCCGGGCGCGCAGGTTCAGCGCGTCCCGGAGTTTTTCCTTGCCGATCCACGCGGCCAGGATCTGCTCGCCATCGGCGTCCCGGCCGAGAGTGTCCATGACCTTGGCGAACTGGGCCGGGGCCAGGTGCTCCAGGTTGCGCACCAGCAGGCCCTTGACCCCGTACTCGAGGTCGCCGGAGCGGCCACGGCGCCCGTACTTGCCGCGCACCACCCGGCGGCACACGTCCCCGGTCATCTTCACCGCCAGCTGTACGACATGGAACAAATCCACCACGAGGGTGGCGTGCGGCAGCATCCGGCGGACCGCCGAGGCGTAGATGGAGCACATGTCGGTGGCCACCACCTCGACGTGGTCCCGCCAGGCAGGGCCGGCCTGCCACATCCAGTACGCGGCGTCATCGGCGGTGCGGCCCTCCACCTGGCCCAGCAGCCCCTGGTCCCCGGCCAGGTCGAAGAAGCAGGTGTGCCAGCGGTCCGCGAGCAGCACATACTCCCCACTGTCATCATCGATCCGCCAGCGGGGCCGGCCACGGCGGTGCTCATCGATGCCCAGGTGCGCCACCAGGCCCATAGGCGCCGCCAGCACCCGATCGGCCCGGGCGGTGAACGCCTGGTGGGCCACCGGCCACGACATGCGCTGCCAGCGGCCCGCGCCGGCGACCGTGCAGCCCCGCTCGGCCACCTCGGCGCCTGCCAGCTCGCGCAGCCGCGACGTCAGCCGGCAGCCAGGCGGAACCTGCGGCAGGGCCTCGGTGAACGTCCCGCGCTCGCAGTCACTACTGCGGCACTTCCACCGCCGCTTCAGCCAGCACACCGACACCTCGTCCAGGCCGCGCCGCAGATCACGAGGACGGGTCAGCACGTACTCGTGCACGGTTCCCGAGACCGTCCCGCAATCCGGGCAGACCGCCGCGAGCGGGTGATCGGTGACAGCCCACACGGTGAGGCTGCCGTCCGCCTCGGGCTCGGCCTCGATGACCTGCAGGCCCTCCACGCCCAGCAGCGCGGAGGCCTTATCCTGGACCACGGTGCCCGCGGCTCCCTGGTGATCACGGTGTCTTTAGCAAGATCCATGATCTTAGGGACTGCGGGCGTCTTTATCCCGATGGCGTCGGTCACCACCGATCTCCGCGAACAAGGGCCCGCCGGCGGTACCGGCAGCGTCCGCGTCTCCCCCGGAAGTCATACACGCTCAGTAACCCCCATCAGCAGCGGCCAGTAATCAACTGGTAACGCCATCCCGGCCAACTTCGAAGAGCCGCTTTTCCGCGCCTGGCTCTGTGAGCTTCGGCGGAAGTGTCGCATATGATGGCTTTTCCGCGCCTGGCTTGTTGGGCTTCGGCGGATGTGTCGCACGCATCAAGCGTGCGCTGATGACGGCCAGGCCGATGATCAGCACCCCGGTTATCGCCAGCGCCGCCGGGACCCCCAGCGACTCATGGAAGTAGCGAACCACTACCGAGGTGACGTAGCTGAACATTGCCAGCGTGCCCAGGGCGAGCAACGGCGTGTTCCGCAGCGGGACGCTGGCGGCCATCGCCACTGTGGCGGTGGCGATGCCGATCGCGTAAGCCCAGCCATGCTCCCCGGCCGTCAAGCTCGGCGCGATTAGGGCCAGGACGACACCGGAGGGGATGCTCACCCACAGAGGTTCGACGTACCGTTGCCACCCAAGCCCCGCCCATGCGAGCCCGAAAATCCACAGCGCAAGGGCGAAGGCCAGCGAGGGAGCCGACCCGCCCCCGCCCGCGACAGTGACGATGGTGCCGCAGATAGTGACGACCAGTCCAACGAACAGGGCGACGTTTTGCAGCGCGCGCGGACGGACCAGCCACAGGGCCGCCGAGCACAAGGCGACAGCCACTCCCACGGCTAGGACCGTGACCGCGCCCGTGTGCCGGTACACCTCGTGCGTCGCGAACCCGACGGCCCCAGCAACGCCGGCCACGGAAAGGAACCACACCACGCCGACCAGCCGCTGGATCGCGGGCTCACGGACCTGGCGCACGATGATGCCGACCAGGAGAAAGAACACGGCGGCGGCAGTGAAGACGCCCACGCGCCCCCAGTCGGTGATGCCGTTCCACCGCTGGCCGATCGCGGCAGCGCCTCCAGCCAGGAGGAGGATTGCGCCGATGTAGGCGACCGCCTCGGTCAGTAGTGAGATGCGCCGTGCGCCTTGTTCTCCCTCCACAGCCTGGTCGGTGGTAAGCAACCCCTGCCGTCGTGCCCAGTAGTAAAACCCACCGAAGATCAGGGCCACGATGACGACGAGCACAATCGCAAACATGGCGAACCCCCATTCGCCCACGGATCTTGGACTGTGGCCAAGGTTCCGCCACTTACAGTTTTTCGGCTAGGCCGGTAGCTCACAAGGGCCGAAGGTCACCGGCCATGGCCCATTCTGTGCGGGCTTCACGACTCCGATGGCAGGGCGGCTGGCCCGGCCAGCAGGGCGGTGGCACGGGCGAGAGTCGGTATGGCCGGTGGGAAGATCATTGGGCCATTAGCGGGCCATTAGCCGCGGTGATGAGGGGTCAACCACGGTCAACGCTGACCCCGAAGGTTGGCAGGTCAGGCCGGTAAGCAGGCACAATCACCCTGCTTCCCAAGCTGATAGTGCGAGTTCGATTCTCGTCACCCGCTCCACGAAAGCCCAGGTAAGCAGCAGGTCCTCGGTGTCCCTCGCGGTCTTTTGGGGCCCTCTGCTGACCCTCCGGGCCATTAACGTCGCGGGCATGGTCGCGGCCTAGTCGACGCGCTCGCAGGGTCAGCTGCCTTCTGCCCAGTACCGCTGCAATCGAGCTATCGCCTCGTCCTTTGTCAGCGTCGCGATCTCGGAGTCACTCAGCCGCACCCGCTCGCGGAGTAGATATGCCACTTCCACAGGCAACGCCTCAGCTGGCGGCTCCGGATCACCCCGTCTGGGGAGGGCTTCGCCCCGGACGCAGGCCCAGAACACCGCAGCGTCAACATCCAGCTGATCACGAAGGATGTGTGCCCACATGTCGGCCCCGTATCCACTGCGGTTCACCGGGTGCGAGATCCGGGTCCGCAGGATGCGGCCGTCCTGCAGTTCCAGCTCGTAGATGAAATGATCACCAGTCGTGCCTCGGGCGTTTTTCTGAAGTTTCCAGCCCTCGGCCTTGCAGAATGCCTCATGATCCTTCCGCGTTGGCGCTGGCCAGCTCACCGGGGAACACCCTGGAGCCACGTCCTCAGCTCATCGTCGGTACTGAGTTCGACTAGCTGCACCAGGCCCCAGTTCTCGCGATGGTTCGGCGCGTTCAGAAGCCGGTCCTGCCAGTCCTGCGCATACTCACGGAGCGCCTCGATCATGTCCGCGACGGCGTCGTCCAGCGTGGCACCGTCAGCAGCGAGCGGCAGGCCGGGTATGAACACTGACCACCCGCCAGCCTCGGCCACCACCTTGGCCCGTGACGGCACCACTGCGGCCAGGAAATGCCGCAGCCGCGCAGCATCGAGCACTGCCGCGGTACCGGAGTCACGGCGGACGGTGGCTACCTGGCCCTTACCTGCCGCGTCCAGCAGATCTTTAAAGTTCGCGCGAGCGGCAGTAGAGCTGTCGTAGTGGACAGCGGGCATGGCCACGCTCCTGTTCTCGGTCGTTATTGTGCTTGTACTCAGTGTACGCTGTGTACACGACCCTCCGATACCCATGTACGCTCGCGGATCGTGCCCGCAGCGCTCTGCAAGGTCAGGTCTGGCGACGAGAAGCCTCAGTTCGCGGCGGATACCGATGGGTGCGGCACAGCAGACGATGCCCAAGTCGTCGTAAGAAGCCACGCGCTCGACGCACAGGTCTCAGCCTGGGCCAGCCGGTGTCCGTCAAGGTCATCAGCGCGAGGATCGCCGGGCCATTAGCGGGCCATTAGCCAGGGTGATGAGGGGTCAGCCACGGTCAATCCAGACCGCCATAACGGCAGTTCAGGGCCGTAGCCAGGCGCGATCGTGCTGCTTCCCAAGCTGATAGTGCGAGTTCGATTCTCGTCACCCGCTCCACTCCATAAGTGCAGGCTAGGACGATGATCCCTCCCTGGGCCTTGATCGTTCCTGGGCCGTTGCTGATCTTCCGTGCCATTACGCCCACCAGCGCGAACAGCAACTCAGGGCGCCACGGTCAACGCAGACACGCTTTACTCCGAGGATCCGCATTCCTGGAAGAAGTCGGACCAGGCGCCCGTGGATGCGACCATGACGGCCACGGATGTGCATCCCGAGACGCTGGTGACATTGCTGGGCCCGAGCACGGGCGAGGACGTGTTCGCATAGGTCACGACCCACGCAGTGAAGGGAACTCCCGATTTTGTCGCGGCCGACAACGGGTGAAGCTCCTTGACCGTCCGCAGATCAATTGTCGGGATCTGCGCCGACAGGGCTGCGCCGAGGACCGCCCGCGGAACCGGCTGACTTTCGAAGGACGACAACACCGCGGCAGGGGAAGATGCAGTTGGAGCCAGCGGCCCGGGCGAAGACGGCGCGACGGCCGACACGTCAATGCCCTCAGCCGGATAGGTGACGTCGGGTATCACCGCCTGACGCGCTTTGGCATGCAGGTCCGCTCGCCGTGCAACAAGGTGCCTGCTATGACTCTCATTGCCGCTGGCTTTCGCCGAGTGGGGATGCGACGAGCTGACAGTGGCGAGCGACACGCCAGCGGAGCCAGGCAGCAAGGCCGCTACTACGCAGCACAAGGCAATTAGGCTATTGGCCCGTGCCCTGCTTGATATCCGCAGCATCGTTCGGCCCTCACCCTCTGCGCCCGGCAAACAGTCTCGCGACGATGGCGGTCGTTACAAGGACCACGAGCGCCTTCATGATCGAATCCGGCCACTACAGGACACCCAGCTTTCGAGGCTTCGCGACAAGTACGACGCGCCAGCCGCAACCACGGTTCCATGAGGACCGATCGTTTGGATGGCAGGTGCGGCAGCCAGGATGCCTCCAGCGCGGGCGCTTGGGTGTCCGCGCCGATGCCAGCGACAACATCCAATGCCGACAGCAGCGCTGATTTCCCGCTGTTATTGGCGCCAGCGACCAGGACAAGACCACTAGCGGGCAGCCGTATCGATGCTGCTTGAAACGGCCGGAAGTTCTCAACCGCCACCTCGCGAGTTGCATGCCTCAAGTCTGGCAGCCAACGCATTTGGTACCGGCCGATTTAAGGTCGAGCCGGCCCTCTCGGGCCTGACCTGAGCCATCTGCCGGGAGTGGATCGATCGTGCCCGTGGCGTGCCCGATCGGACGGGGATTAGCGGTGAGTCACGGTGACTCACGGACACGCCACACCGGCGCTTACCTGCAGCGGGCCAGGTCAGGCCGCCTCGTCCACGATATTTGTAAGCAAGGAGTCCTCACCTGCCAGTTGCGGTCGAGCTGAAGCAACCTATTGGGGATGCTTTGCCTGCCTCTACGCGGCCGACGCAGGATCCTCGCTGTGCCGATGCTGATTGGCCACCCGCAGCGGCCGGGCGCCTACCTCACGCGTGCTGGCGGGCATGTCTTCCAGGCTGCGCCCGGCTGGCTCGGGCAGCACCAGGGTGAGGGCGAAGCCGAGCACGGACACTCCGGCGGTGAGCAGCAGCGTCCCCCGCAGGCCCAAGGAACTCTGCAGCAGCGGGAACAGGAAGACCCCGATGAAGGCGCCGAGCTTCCCGACGCCCGCGGAGATCCCGTGCCCGGTCGCGCGCATGGTGACCGGGTACAGCTCGCTGGGCATCACGAATGTGGTCATGTTCGGGCCGAACTCGGTGAAGAAGTAACTCACCCCGTACACCAGCAGGAACGGGACCACCATGGTGGTCATGCCCGGTACCGCCGCGATGATCAGGAAGCAGAGTCCCATCATCGCGAACCCGAGCAGCTGCAGCCGCCGGTGCCCGATCTTGTCCAGTCGGGCGATCGCGAGCAGGTAGCCGGGGACGGCCGCCACCACGAAGATAGCCAGCTGCAGGGCGATCTTTGTCATGGTCGAAGCGCTGGGTGAGATCAGGCTCAGGATCTGCGGGGTGGAGATCGTGTTGCCGTAATAGGCGTAGTCGAGCAGGAACCAGGTCCCGGCCGTCCCGGCCAGCATGATCAGCCATCGGCGGTTGGTGAGGAATGCCCGCAACCCCATCTCGTGGCGCAGCCCACCAGACCCATTCCCGTTCACCTGGCCGTCAGTGAAGTCGGAGATCTGGGCCTCCGCCTGAGCGGCCTGTCCCTGCACATGGATCTGGTAGCGCGGCGATTCGGGCATCTTGCGGCGCAGGTAGATGACCGCAGCCGCGGGCACCGCGCCCAGGCCGAGCAGGAGGCGCCACGCCAGGTCGTCGCTTGCCCCCGCGCCGAGCAGGGCGAGTGCGACCAGCGGCCCGACGATGAGCCCGAGCGCCTGGGTTCCGAACACCATCCCGACCAGCTTGCCGCGGTCCTTGCGGTTGGCGTACTCGCTCATCAGCACCGCGCTGACCGGATAGTCGCCGCCGACACCGAACCCGAGCAGGAACCGGAACGCGATCAGCACCCAGAACGACGGCGACAGCGCCGACCCCACCGCGGCCACGATCATGATCGCGGCGACCATCCAGTACACGCGCTTTCGCCCGGCCACGTCTGCATAACGTCCGAACACCAGCGCCCCCAGGAAGGCGGCGAACAGCATCGTGCTGTTGAGCAGGGCGAGCCTGCCCGAACTCAGGTTCCAATCCTTCGTGATGAGGGTGGAGGCGATCCCGATGACGAACAGGTCGTAGGCGTCGGTGAAAAACCCCATCCCCGACACCAGGACTGCGCGCAGATGGAACCTGCTCAGCGAGGCCTCATCGAGCGCGGTGATCAAGTCCTTGGCCCGGGTCTCAGTCATGGCATCCCCCCGCCGCTTGTGGTGCCTGCCTCACGGCCGACCGTGTTCCTTCTGCTGCGGCGGACGCTATCCGGCTCAGGCAACGCTCCGCCGACCTAAAAATGAACACAAAGTTAACGCAAGATGATCGGCAAACGAACTGGTCATCGGCGGTCTCTGAGCTAATGAGGCGCTGAGCGGCAACGCGTTCCACGCGTCCGGGCCGCTGGCGGTGAGAAAATAGCCGGGACAGGGGACGATGGCCGAGTGCCCAGCAGCCTCCGGGCTGGTGATGACCACCATGGCGGCGGCAGCGACGCCACCGGCCGTACCGCGGCTAACGCCGATGGCAGTTCAGAGCGCTGTAACCCGGCGTTTACCGGAGCCGATAAGGGTGAGGTCGATGGTTCAAGACCAGGCAGGGCGCCCCAGGCGCGGCGGTGATCACTTCTTTACCAGGCGGCTGGCACTGGCTGGGCAGTGCCGCACAAGCCCTCAATATGGAGAACAACGGTGATAGCTGATATCCGGGACTGTGAGCAGTGCGGCACCTCATTCGTGCCGCGCCGCGAGCACGCCCAGTTCTGCTCCGCCCGCTGCCGGGCCGCATGGAACCGCGAGCATATGGGCGATCTGATGGCTGGGGCGAGCGCGCTGGTGTGGTCCATTACCGCGATGAGTGACGCGACCGAACGGCTCGGCAGGGTGAGGGCGGCGGATCGGCCGCGGGCGTTCGCGGTGATCGGTGAGGCGGTGTGGTGGGTCACCATCGTCGACGCCACGCTGGTGCGCCATCACCCAGATGTCTACGACAGCGTGATGACAGGCCAGACTCCGGCACAGCGCCAGCTGGTCGAGGCAACCTTGACAGGACTGCGCTTTGTCCGGAACCGGATCGGCGACGGAGCCGACCTTGCTGAGTTCATCGAGCCAGGCAAGGCCGGTCCGGGGGCAGGCGAAGGGCGTATCACGGGCTGGATATGGAAGCCGGTGCCGGAACCGGCGCTCGGGTCGCTTCCACCGCGCGGGCAAGCGTGGGAGATGACGCGGTACCGGGCCTACCAGGCTCAGCTGGCGGGCCACACCATCGGAGCGACCTTCGGCCGGGCCGCAGAGTTCCTCAAGCTGGCCGCCGCTAGCGCACTGGCCGTCACAGATGCCAGCGCGCATGCCGCGCCGTGAAAAGCGCTGTCCCTCAGGCCAGCCAGCCATCCGCTAAACGCCAAGATCACCATGCCATTAACGTGCTATTAGCCAGAGAGATCACGGGTCAACAACGGCTACCAGCGGCTACCCGAACGCCCACATCAGAGCCCATGACCGCGATGTGCGTTCAACCTTCCAAGCTGGTCATGAGGGTCCGCTTCACCTTCGCCCGCTTCGCCACACGAGCCAGATCAGCGGCTCTCATCCGGACGCGTTCTTAAATTAATGTGAGCTGAAATCATGCGCCACCGCTTGACACGTTCCGGCCCGACCTTGTAGACCGCACTGACAGGACGCACGCCCACACAACATCAGCGGGCCGAAGGCGGCAAGCAGCACTCCGATCAGGGCCGCAGTTCCCAGCATGTGCGAGCAGCTAATGTCACTGTACTGACGTGAGATAGCCGATCCGCAACCTGCTGCGCAGTGCAGAATGAATTCTGGTTCCTCGGTGTCCCTGTCGTCTGGTCATCGTCGCATGACCGATTAGTCCGGCGATGTGTCGGCGCGTTCAATCTGGCTGATCAGGAGCTTCAGCTGGGTGAACTCTTCGGCGAGGGCGGCGCGGCCCGCTTTGGTGAGGCTGATCCAGGTGCGGGCGCGTTTGCCGGCGTAGCCCTTTTCGATGGTGATGAGCCCGGCGCCTTCCAGCACGCTGAGGTGCTGGGAGAGGTTGCCTGCGGTCACCTCCAGGTTGGTGCGCAGGTAGCTGAACTCGACCCGCCGTGCCTCGTGCGCGATGGTGAGGATGCCGAGCCGTACCCGCTGATGGACGACGTCGTCGAGTCCGTTGGCTGGATGGCTGGTCATGACGCGGCCAGCCGGGCCGGTCGCTGGGCCAGGGCGAAGCCGATGCCGCCGAGCAGCAGCACGCTGCCGTCGATCACCAGGGACGGCAGGAAGTACCAGGGCGAGTCGAGGACCCAGCCGAAGCGGATGGGCACCAGCACGACCGCCAGGTAGCCGAGAGTCAGGAGGAGCAGGGCGCGGTTGCGTTCCGCCCAGGCCAGCACCAGCAGCGCGACCCCGATGGCAGCCCCCGGGCTGATCAGTCGGCCCAGCACGCCCATGCCCAGCAATTGCCCGTACTGGTTGGTCGGGGGGTTGTGCACCCACCATAGCGATACGCCGGTCGCCAGTGCGGCGACGATGATCCCCGCGATGACGTACGGCCGCACGCGCGTGCCGACCCCCCGCGCCCGGGACCGCCTTATGTAGAAGGCCGCGATCGCCACGTAGGCCAGCACCAGTGCAATCGGCCAGTACACGAATGATGCGGCGGAGAAGACGGTGCAGATTCTGCCCCCCGGCACGGCCGCGCAGGCCTCCGGGTGGTGGCCGCCGTACCGGTCGACGGGTATTGCTCCGAAGGTCACCGCGGCGAAGACCAGCAGGGGGAACCAGGTCGCCCGCTGCGCTCTGCGCACCCGTTGCGCGAGTTCGCGAGCGCTCGACAGGAGCCGGTGCGGGTCGTCTCCGGGGTACACAGTTTCGGTCGTCATGGGCAACAGGTTAGCAATACAAACTGATCTGTGCTAGTGACCATGGCCTTGGGCTGCGCCGGGGCCATCCGTGATCACCGGGTCAAGCCTCCGTGGGTTCCGTCCCGTAGAACGGCGCCCGTGCGCGGCGGGGAGCTCTGCAGCACGGTACTTAAACATCACCCCTCGAACCATCCCGTCATCACGCCCTTCATCGCCTCCGAGTAGCCACCGCCCGCGAATGGATGCGCGAACGTGTTCCCTGTGCGCCGTAGGTCGCCCGCGCGCGATCGACCACGTGTTCGTCTCGATACATGCACATCCTGTCCTGAGGCGATGCCTGTACGGTCGGCTCCGCTCAGCCGGCTCGGGATGAGTTGCTAAGGCGGTGATAATGACACGGGCCCTGTGCTGTCGATCTGGCGGCCTGCCGTTCGTGTAGCGGTTGAGGAGGCCGGGGCGTCCTCGGCGGACGACCACGAAGGAGGCGCAGCATGGGCAAGGTCATTGCAATCGAGCACCTGACGCTTGACGGCGTGATGCAGGGCCCGGGGCACCCTGAGGAGGACCCTCGTGACGGCTTCTAGCACGGCGGCTGGGCGAACCGGAGCCAGGACCCAGCCATGCAGGAGGTGATCGGCGCACGCATGTCGAGCGCATGGTCTCTCCTCGCGGGCAGGACGACATACGAGCGCTTCGCGGACTATTGGCCCAAGCAGGAGCCGAACCCGTTCACCGAGGCGCTCAACAGTGTCCAGAAGTACGTGGCGTCAACCACGCTGACCGAGCCGCTGCCATGGCAGAATTCCACCCTCCTCAGAGGCGACGCCGCGGATGCCGTAGCCAGGCTCAAGGAGGAACTGGATGAGAACCTGGTGGTGTTCGGCAGCGGCGTGCTGGTCAGGTCGCTGATGCCAGGCAACCTCATCGACGAGTTCGTCCTTTTGATCCACCCGCTGGTGTTGGGTTCGGGGCGTCGGCTGTTCCCGAACACCGGCTCGAACCAATCCGCCTTCCATCTGGTCGGCTCCGCGACGACCGGCACCGGCGTGATCATTGCCACTTACCAGCCTTCTGGAAGTTGATCACGCGAGCCTCCCGCAGAACAGCCGCCATAGGAAGAACGGCGAGACCCTTGATCAGCACGCGCGGCCGTTTCGTGCGTACTGATCAAGGCCGTGGGGCGATTCTGGTGTGGCCCGTGGGATGGCCTGGCTGGACGAGCCAACGAGCTGACAGCAGCGGCTCGGACTTGCCACGAACGTGCCACACGCCGGAAGCTTCCGCGGTCAGTGGCGGTCACTCGCGGGGTACAGCACCTGGCCCCACCACCGCAGACATCAGCCCTGCAGGTCAGCTATGTGCGTGAGGGGCACGTGGGAGCGGATGAGCACCAGGCCCACAAGATCCTCGCCGAAGCTGGCCCGGATGCGGCCATCGCGCTGGTTCGTTGCAAGGACCGAGAAACGCGGCAGATGGTCGCTGCGGCAGCGGCCGACAGTGCGAGCCGTAGCTGGGATGGCTCGCTGACAGAGTTCCTCGCCGATCTCGACCCCGGTAGCACTCACGATTGGGTGCGCGCCGCTCTCGGCGAGCCCTCCGGCACGAACCGTTAGACGGATCGGTCCGCAATCACTGCGGAGCATCGCTTTGGTGTCCGCCGATGTTCTTGAGCCCCGCTTCGATCGCGTCCAGGCGAGTGCCGATCTGATCGAGCTTCGCGGACAGCGTGTCGGTCCTGGTGCCATCAAGGCGGCGCCGGGCGGACTCGACGAACGCTGAGGTAATCGCGGCGGTGATAACTGTCAGGAAGCCGATCCCGACAACCATCACGAGCGCGGCGACGAGCCGTCCCGCCGTGCTCGTGGGCACGAGGTCCCCATAGCCGACGGTCGTGACGGTCTGTATGCCCCACCACAGACCGTCACCGATGTTGGGGAAGCGCTTCTTGTCGGTGAAGTGGATCAGCACCCCGCTGATGACCGTCGCGGAGACTGTGACGGACGCAATGATCCACGCCGCGCGCGCCATCGTCAGCGGCTTGCGCGACAGGATGTTCACCGCGCGGGGGTGGGACGACGGGGGAGCGGTTGCGCTCCCTTCGGGCGTGGTCATGGTCGTGACCTCCTCACGATCGGCTGATACAGGACGTTAGGCGCAGGAGCAGATCAGATCACGCCGATCAGCCGAGTGCACCGGGAACCTGGCAGGTCAGCCATGTGCCGGAGATCGTGCAGCCTGGCATGCGGGCTGGGCCCAATGCACATCGCCCGGCGGTGCCGGGCAGTGGTACATAGCGCCAGTGCCGTACCTGATCAGACTTCCTCGGCCACGGCGAGTGCCGGGACGGCCATCGTGCTTGATCGGCAAGGCTATCGTCGGATAGGCCAGTCGTGCAGGACACAAGATAGCCGCGCCATTGTGAGAGGGGCCATGCCCTTCACCGGCCCGCCTTGCGCTCCTTGGCGATCTCGGTGAGCCGGTCCCAGGCCGGCGACGACGCGCCGGCCCACGTTGCGGCCAGCTGGGCGATGGCCGGGTCCTGGACCGGCCGCTCTCCGCCCTGGAGCTTGTCGTGCCGGCTGGCGAGCCACCGCTGGGCGCGGTCGGCCAGTGCGTAGAGGCGCGGGTCGTCCGGGGACCAGTCGAACGCCGCGTCGTACTCGAGGTAGATGGCACGGAACTCCGGATCGCCGATCGCGTCGCGTTTGTCGGCGATCCAGGTGGCCGCCTCCTTCGGCACGGCCGACTGCAGCAGGATCCAGACGTCGCGCTCCATCTGCACCGAGCGCTGGCTCACGCCGAGCTGGTGCAGCTGGTCGAGGTAGTCGGCGACCTCCGCGGAGACGAACAGCCGGTCGCCGACGCCGAGCTGGGCTATCCGCTCGCGGGTGCGGAGGAGTTCCTGGGCCCGTTCGGCCAGGTTGCGGTCGATCTCGGCGATCGCCGCGGCGAACCGACCGGGGTCGGCGGCGAGCAGCTCCTTGATGCGGGCGAGCGGCACGCCGGCCTCGGCGAGCGTTTTGATCTTGACCAGGTCGATAGCGTGCTCGGCGCTGTAGCGCCGGTAGCCCGACGAGTCGCGCGGCGGCTCCTCGAGCAGGCCGCGCTGGTGATAATGGCGGACGGCCTTGATCGTCACGCCCGCGTAGTCGGCGAGCTGGCCGATGGTGATCATGTGCCTAAGTTTCCTTTCGGCCAGCTCGCCGCCAAAGACGTTCATCATGTCACCGGGGTACCGCGGCGGAACGCGGCCCGCGCCCACAGGTAGCCGGCCAGCGCGATCGCCGCGCACCAGGCCAGGGCCAGGTAGGCGGCGCTGCCGGCCGGCGTGCCGGTCAGCAGATCGCGCAGGCACTCCACCACCGGGGTGAACGGCTGGTGCGCGGCGAACCAGCGCACGCCGGCAGGCATCGAGCTGGCCGGCACGAACGCGCTGGACAGGAACGGCAGCAGGAACTGGATCGGCAGGGTCGATCCGTTCGCGCCGGCGACGCTCTTGGCGACCAGGCCGAGGGCGGCCGACAGCCAGGCCAGCGCGAAGGAGAACGCCGCGACGATGCCGGCGACCGCGAACCAGCCCGCGACCGAGGCCTCCGGCCGGAAGCCGGCCAGCAGCGCCACCCCGGTGACGACGGTGGTGGTGACGAGCGTGCGCAGGACGCTTGCGCCGACATGCCCGGTCAGCACCGCGCCGCGGGCGATCGCCATCGTGCGGAACCGGTCGATGATGCCCCCGGTCTTGTCGAGGCACACGTTGATCGCCGTGGTCCCCGAGCCCGCCGCCACCGTCACCATCAAGATGCCGGGCACGAGGAAGTCGACGTACGGTGCACCCCGCGCCGCGTCACCGAGCCCGTGGCCGATCGGCCCGCCGAGGATGTAGACGAACAACAGCAGCAGCACGGCCGGCACCAGGATCGAGCCGATGAGCAGCAAGGGGAACCGGACGGTGTGCTTGAGCTCGCGCCCGAGCATCGTTGCGGAGTCCTGGGCGGCGATGGTCAGCGTGGTCACTGGGCCTGCTCCTTCGAAGGGCTGCCGGTCAGGGCGAAGAACACGTCGTCGAGGTCCGGCGTGTGGATGGACAGGTCTTCCACGACGATGCCGTCGCCGAGGCGGGCGAGCACGTCGCGGAGCGAGGCGATGCCGCCCTCGTTCGGTACCCGCAGCACCAGCTCCTCGTCGTCGCGCGTGCCCTCGCGCAGCGCTCGGGCGGCCGCGTCGAGCGAGGCGGCGTCGGCGAAGCGCAGCCGGATGTGCGCGCCGGGGATGCGCCGTTTGAGCTCATCCGGCGTGCCCTCGGCGACGATGCGGCCAAGGTCCAATACGGCGATGCGGTCGGCGAGCTGGTCGGCCTCCTCCAGGTACTGCGTGGTCAGCAGGATGGTGACGCCCTCGGCGACGAGATCGCGGATGAGCTGCCACATGGTATGGCGGCTGCGCGGGTCCAGGCCGGTGGTGGGCTCGTCGAGGAAGATCAGCCGTGGCCGCCCCATCAGGGTCATCGCGATGTCGAGGCGGCGCTTCATGCCGCCGGAGTAGGTGGCCGGAGTCTGCCTCGCCGCCTCGACCAGGTCGAAGCGCTCCAGCAGCCGGGCGGTCCGCGCCCGCCGCTCGGCCGCCGGCAGATGCAACAGGCGGCCCATAAGGAGCAGGTTCTCCTCGCCGGTGAGCAGGTTGTCGACCGCGGAGAACTGCCCGGTGACCCCGATCACCGCGCGCACCGCGTCGGCCTCGCCGCGCAGGTCATGCCCCATGACGCTGGCCGTGCCGGCGTCCGCCGGGATCAGGGTGGACAGGATCTGCACGGTGGTGGTCTTGCCCGCGCCGTTCGGCCCGAGCAGTGCGAAGACCTCGCCCGCGCCGATGCTGAGGTCGACGCCGTCGAGGACGATCTTCTCCCCGTACGCCTTGCGCAGGCCGTTCGCGGAAACGGCGGTGCGTGTCGCCTGCTTGGTCAGTGCGTTCATGCCACACATGCTCGAACCTTGACCCTGGGTCAAGGTCAAGCCCAGGTCGCGACTTTTCCTCGCGCGAGTTGCATCGGCTAGCCGGCGGTGCGGCTGCCGGGGCAGTATTTGGCATGATTCCGCTTGATGCAGCGGATCGGAATACGGGAGCGACGGGCCAGGCTGGGGCTGCGGCACTGCCTCGCGGACGCCGCGCGGGCCAGCGGGCCGGTTGAGGTGGCCCGCTCGATGGTTGCGGTGCACAGCACGGATCCATCGTCGGTTTACCTCGCCATCCTTGCCCGGATGACGGGCGGGGGCATCCCGGTGGTCGAGCAGGCCCTGTACCAGGACAAGACGCTGATCCGGCTGCTGGGAATGCGCCGCACCGTCTTCGTCACGGCACTGGACATCGCGCCGCTCATCCAGGCCGCGTGCGCCCGCTCGGTTGCTGCCAGGGAGCGCCGCAGGCTGTTGTCATGGCTGGCCGAGTTCGGTATCGCAGACGACGCCGACGACTGGCTGGCGGAGGTCGAGCAGGTCGCGCTCAGCGCCCTTACCGCGCGCGGCGAGGCGACGGCGGCCGAACTCGCGACCGATGACCCGCGGCTGCAGACCAGGCTGGTGCTGGCCAGGGGCACGAGCTTCGAAGTCCGGCTGAGCATCGCCAGCCGGGTGCTGTTCCTGCTCGCCGCCCAGGGTCAGGTCGTGCGAGCCCGTCCGCGTGGCTCGTGGACCTCCCACCAGTACCGCTGGACGCCGCTGACCCTCTGGTGCCCGCAGGGAATGCCTGACTGGGAAACGGAAGCCGCTGAAGTGGAACTGGTCCGCCGCTGGCTCGAGGCGTACGGCCCAGCCACCGCCGACGACCTGCGCTGGTGGGCCGGATGGAGCAAGACACAGGTGCGGCGGGCCCTCACCGCGCTGCGGCCGGCGGAAGTGGACCTGGATGGCACGCCCGGCATCGTCCTGGCGGACGACCTCGAGCCGCCACAGGATGTGGAGCCCTGGGCGGCGTTGCTGCCCGGGCTGGATTCCACCCCGATGGGCTGGCAGCACCGGGACTGGTTCCTCGGGGAGCACGGCACCCGGCTGTTCGACCGGACCGGCAACGTCGGCCCGACCGTGTGGTGGGACGGCAGGATCGTCGGCGGCTGGGCGCAGGACCGCGACGGCGAGATTGTCTGCCGGTTCCTTGAAGACGTCGGATCCGATGCGATCGAGGCAGCGCACGCCGTGGCCCGGCGGATGACCGCCACCATCGAAGGGATAAGACTTACCGCGCGGACCCGCGGCATGACGTGGCTGGAGCGGGATCTGGCCGCCAGGTAGATGGGCTGGCCCCAGCGCCGACCTCATCGTGCCGTGAGTCAGGCGGCGATGACCCGGGCGGCCCTCCCAGAGGACTGCCGGGTCATGTCACGCCCTGAGCTGTCCCCGTCAGCGCTCGCCCGAGAAGATCAGCGCAGGTACTGGAGCGCGTAGTCCGCCGCAGCGAGATGGAAGGCTGCGGGATCGGGCTCTTCGCCGGCCGGATCCGGGACGCCTGCTTTTCCTGGCGCCAGCGTGATCTCGTATTCCAGGTCGCTGGAATCGCGGCCGACGAGGTCAGCGCCTGCACTGTGCAGCAGCCCGCGGACCGCGTCATTCTCCGCCGTGACCAGAGCGGTGAGGCGGCAGATGCCTTCCTGGCGGGCCCGGTCCGACAGTCGGGCCAGTAGCTCTGCGCCGAGTCCCCGTCCTTGCCAGTCGTCGACGACAGTGACGGCGATCTCGGCGGTCTGCGGGTCTTCGGCGCGGCGGACGTAGCGGGCGATGCCGACGCCACGGCCGTCGGCGCGGCTCACTGCCCCGAGCGCCTCGTGCTCGTGATGGTCGATGTCGGTGAGATAGCGCAACTCCGCGGGGGACAGTTCCTGCTTGGGGGTCAGGAACCGCTGCTGGCGGGACTTGAGACTCAGCCGGGCGAAGCCGTCAGCCAGCAGCGGGGCGTCGGCGGGCTGGATCGGGCGTATCAGCACTGCTGATCCGTCGCGCAGCACGGCCCGGGTGCCGTCGGACGCGGCGCGTGGCCCGCTCACGACACCCTTGCGGCCGGGGCGCAGCATGCTGCGGAGCCAGCGGAGTGACCAGCCGCGGGCACCGGGCATGCCCGCTGGCCGGTGCAGACGCGCCTGCCTTGCCTGGCGGGCGGTCTCCGCCGCAAATGACACGCAAGCCACGACCTCCTCCGAGCCGCGGGTCCCGCCGGCCAGCGACGCCTGCCATGGCCAGGACGTGCGCCGCCGATGGCCGCATAGGGCACACAGCGCCCTGCCGGGCGCTATGGCGCAGCGGCCCATCGAATGGTAAACCGATCCAGGGTATATCCGAACGCATTCACGGTCGGCTGGATGAAGTTATCTCGAATGGTCCGCGTTGCCTCATCCTCGGCCGTTCCTACCAGCGAGCGCGTCACCAGCGGGGCGTGCTGAGCCTTATAGAAGGCGATGCGCTGGGCCTGGGAATACAGTACTGACTCAGGAAACTGGGGCCGCAGCACGACGCCGCAGCCGAAGCCGGGATAAGTCCAGCTGTGCTGGGTATCTATCGGCTTCGACGGGATATTGTCGATCGTGATGTCGTGAATGGACTGCGGGAGCTGCGGTCGCGGCAGAACCATCGTGACCCGCACGTGGCCCGGCGTGCCCGCGATGGGCCGGCTCAGGACCCGCAACCGGTAATGGCTCGCGGAGGGCGACCACCAGGCCGGGCCCGGATTCAGGTTGACGACGGCGGACGCATGACCCACCACATAGAAGGTGCTGGCATACCAGCACGGCCACGGCCCGATGTTCTTGGAAACCTTGTGGGTAAAGAAGAAACTGAAATTGGCTCTGCCGAGGGCAGGCTTGGAGATTCCCTCGATCTTCTGCAGCACCCACGGGCCGAGGCTGACGTTAGAGATCGTGCCCGCGCTGATCGTCTGCCACGGCCAGGCGAACTTGATACTCGGCAGATGAACGTTGATCCCCACGAAATGCAACGCTGCCGAAAGCGCGATGAGCACAACCGCTTCAATTGCCCGACGGAAGATCAGGCCCACCGCGACTACCGCCGCGGTCCACTTCACCCAGGGCAGGATCCGGCGCCGACGTCGCCGGCGGGCATAACGCTCCCGCCCATCCGGGCCCTCCGGGCTGACGCTGCCGGCGGCATGAGGCTCCCACGGTGGTAGCGGCCTGGGTTGCAGCAAACGGACCACGCTGTTCACCTTCGTCTCTTTGCCTGGTGCCGGTGACTAGGCGATGGCCGGGTAGTGGAGGGCCAGCACGATGGGCACTGCCCCGAACGCCATGCGGAATCGCCCGCCTGGCTTGTCCGGTGCGTGCCGGTCAGCGATCTGGGGCCAGCGCATGTGCATGTGCTCGGCGGTCAGGCCGGCCACGGAGTAGGGAAACTCCATGGCGGACGTGTGGTGCCGCTTGAGCAGCTCGCCCCACCGGAAGGCCGCGAAGACGTTGGCCAGGTCGCGAACGGAAAGATCTGCCCGTGGCGTGAGGTCAATCCCATACACCGCGGCGGACAGCTCTGCCAGGTCAGCGGCGCACCGGTGCAGTGCCGCTGACCTCATGCGGTAGATCGTGCCGTCGGGATTCCTGCTGCCCAGCTTCTCGCCGTAGACGGGCGAGTATCGCGGCTGAGCTTCACACTGCATCCAGTCGCAGGCGGCCAGCAGTTCCCAGCGGATGCCGTTGTGCCTGGCGACATCCCGGTAGAGAGCCTCGGCGCGCATGAGCGGTTCCCTGGCTGTCGTCGTGATGGCCGTCCTGACCGACGCGGGAACATGCTGATACGGCCCCGCACGCGGGCGGGATCGGTGCGAGGTGTCTCGCCGCGGATGGCACTTGACCGGCGCCGGCGTCCGTCGGGAGGAAACAGCTGTCGGCAGCCGCCGGGCAGATACCGTCTCGGCGGACGGCATCGAGTCTGTCGCTTGTCGGCGCGCGTCGGTCTGCGTGCTCCGCAGCGGTGGCGCTCCCGGCGCGCGCGTGCGCGCGGATCTGCCGGGCGCCTGCGAGTGCGAGGGCGCGGGCGATGTCGCGCTGTGCGCGGGCGAATGCGAGGGCGCGGCCGATGTTGCGGTGGGAGCGGGCGAGGAAGCGCTCGGCGAGGGCGGAGGTGCTGATGCGCTCGGCGGGGGCGAGGATGCGCTGGGCGCAGGTGCCGACGCGCTGGGCGAAGGCGCGGGCGATGAGTGACCTGGCGCAGGGGCGGGCGATGAGTGGTTGGGGGACGGCGGTGGCGTTGAGTGGCTGGGCGCGGGCGCGGGCGTTGAGTGGCTGGGGGACGGCGGTGGCGTTGAGTGGCTGGGGGACGGCGGTGGCGTTGAGTGGCTGGGCGAGGGCGTGGGCGTTGAGTGGCTGGGGGACGGCGGTGGCGTTGAGTGGCTGGGGGACGGCGCGGGCGTTGAGTGGCTGGGCGAGGGCGCGGGCGTCGAGTGGCTGGGCGAGGGCGCGGGCGTCGAGTGGCTGGGCGACGGCGACGAAGCGCCGGGCGATGGCGCGGGTGACGACACGCCGGGCGGCGGGGTTCGGGCAGGATGCGGTCGGCTGGTCGCGGACCTGCCGCCCGGTGACGCCGAGTGGGGCGTGCCAGCGGGCTTGATGACGTCGTAGCGGTACAGGTCGTACTGCCGCATGAGGTCGACGAGCTTCGCGCCATAGCTGGGATCCGTGGCATAGACGCCCGTCAGGGCGGCCGCGAAGGCGTTCGGGTCATGACGGTCAGCCATCGCCCGTCTGTAGTACCCGCTTGTTGCGAGCAGCCTGCCATGATCGTCGATGCTCTGAGCTGCGCTGTGGTAGACCCGGAACGGGGCGGTGGTTGCCACCGACTGGCCATTGGCGTACTCATGAGTGGGCAGCGCATCGCTGCCGGCCGGTCCGGTGCCCTTGATCCCGAACAGGTTGTGGTCCTTGGTGGCCAGGCTGCTCTGACCCCACGCAGACTCGTCGATGGCCTGGGCAATCGTCACCGCCGCCGGCACGCCGTACCGGTGCTGTGCGGCAATCGCCCCCGGTGCAACCGCGCTGATGAACGCCTGCTGCCCGGTTGCTTCCTGCAACGGCGCAGTGACGGGCGATGGATCGTGCCTGCTGTAGCGATGAGATGCCGCGGCCGACTTCGGTTCGGCCGACCGGTCGTGCGCCGTTACTGCGAGCCCGGGGATCGCGGCGGTTCCCGGTGTCTTCGCACGAGATCCATGACCTGGCGCTGACCTGCTGGTCCCCGGAACCTTTGCGGTGACCGTCGCGTGCGGAGTGCCGCGGCCGGGCGGCTGGCTCTCGTGCGCCGCCCTTATGCGGCCAAGCTGTCCTGCGCGCCGGGCAGCATTGTGGTCAGCGCTGGGGTTCGCACCGGCCGTCGGCGTCGCCGGTACGCCCGGACCGCCGTGCGCTCGTACGCCGGTCGGCTTCGCGGCATCGGCCATGGGCGCACCGGGGATGGCCGCCAGTCCGTCGGCCGCCTCTGCGGCTGCTGGCTGGTGCTCATGGCCGTCGGATCCTTGCGTGGCCGCGCCGGGGATGGCCGCCGTTCTGTCGGCCGCCTGTGCGGTTGCTGGCCGGCCGGCTGGCTGGTGGTCATGGCCGTGGGATCCGTGCTTGGCTGCGCCCGGGATGGCCGCCAGTCCGTCGGCCGCCTCTGCGGCTGCTGGCTGGTGGTCATGGCCGTGGGTTCCGTGCTTGGCTGCGCCGGGGATGGCCGCCGTTCCGTCGGCCGCCTGTGCGGCTGCTGGCTGAGCGACTGGCTGGTGCTCGTGGGCATGGGATGAGTGCTTCGCCGCGCCGGGGAGATTGCCGTTGTTGACAAAGCCGAGGACGCCCTGAGCGGCCAGCGGATCGTTGTAGGCGCGGGCGTTGACGGAGAAATTCGGCAGCGAGTCGCCACCGATGGTGTGCAGGACACCGGCTTGGTATTTCGTGACGACCTGCACGTGCCCGTGGAACATCACCCAGTCGCCGGGCATCGGCCGGTAGCCGTCGCCCAGCGGGTGCCAGCGGTTATGCGCCTCCGCGTCCTGACGGATGGAGATGATGCCGGGTGACGCCGGATTCGGGTCGACGCGAACGTCGGCCCAGCGGTGCAGCGGCCACGGGTAGGAGCCTCCTCCGGTCACCCAGCTGTGCTGGCCGACCGCCCGGGCGGCTAGCTCCAGCGTCAGGCTGGCAAAGGCCGCGCACGACGCGCCGTGATCGGCACCGTCGATGCTGTCGTTCTGCCAGATCACCGCCTGCATCTCGGCGGGTGTCTCGCCCTTGGCCATCCGGAGGTAGTAATGCGCCACGTTGACAATGGCCGATCGCAGCAGCGCGTCATCTGCAGCTGGTTGCTTGGCCGATTGATGGAGCGCCAGCAACCGAATCGGCATGCCGGTTGGCGAGGCAAGGTCGGCCGCAGCTCTGGGGACGAACGAGAACCCGGTTATTGCCCCGCCTGCAGTGAGGCTAACGAGCGCAGTTACCTGCTGCCACCGGGGCCGGCCGGCAGACAGCATCTCCTCACCTCTTTCCTGGTTGGGCGGAGCGGGGCTTTCCTGGTTGGGCGGAGCCGGGCGCCGCCGGGGCCGACTCGCGGACGAGCTTCCCCGTTACCCCAGCAGCTGGGGATTCGGCAGGTGCTTGAGGATCGCCTGCACCTGCGGATTGCCCGGGTCCTTCGCATTCGCAAACAGGACGGCGGCGTCCTGCGCTGCGCGGGGCGCGGCGCCCACGATCCACTTGTGGTAGATGTCGGTGACCAGGGCAGTCAGCCCCGCCGGGCTCGTCACCGGCCTGGCGCAGACACTCGGGAAGCCCGCCCGCGAGGTGAGGGCCGCTGATCCCGTGTACCGCACGCAGTTCGCGGGGTGGCTTTCCAGCCCGGGCTGGACGACCTGCTTGCCGTTGGCGTCGGTGAGGGTTGCCCCGCCGACAATGTTGTTGATGGCCCGCGCCGCGACCGCGAGGCTGTCGATCGGATCGGACGGGTTGTACGGATGATGGAGGTTCAGCGACCAGGCCACCTCGCCGCCTTGCGCTGGCGTGATCGGCTCGAGGCCCTTTCTGCCGGTCTTCGGGTCGACGAAGTTCGGGTTGTTTCCGCTGGTGATAAGCGCGAACACCCAGAGGATCTGGCGGGTGGTCTTGGCGCAAGCGAAGTTGACCTGGCCTGGCTCCGATTTGACATCGGGATTGCGGCAGGCCGCAGCGGCTTGTGTCTGCACCTTCGTGACGCTCGCTGGCCATTCCGCGCCGCCGCGGGCGAACATGATCACCGCGAAGGCGACGAACACTGCGAGGACAGCCGCACCGGCGCCCATTTTCCTGGCGCGAGCCAGCAGCGGATGATAGGCATTGCGCCGGCCGCGGCTCATGATGATGTCAGTGCGCTCGTCCGACAGGTGCGCCTTGCCGCATGACTGCGGACCGTCGTAGCCAGCTGACGGCCTCGGCGCCGCGTACACGTCTGAGATCCTCTTCGCGTCATAGTCGCGGCCGAAGTCGCCCAGGGTGTGCCGGCGTGCTTCCCGGAGCTGGTCCGGCGCTACGTCCCTGCTGTCGGAGAAGTCCGCAAGCTCACGTTCGAGCGACCCGCGCGCGTCCGAGAGCCTGCGCTCGAGTTCCGCGGTCTGCTGCTTCAGGTCGGCGAGTCGCTGGCTTCGCAAGCGGATGTTGTTGTCGAAGTACGTTCTCATCTCTCACCTCTTGCGTGTTGCCAGTGCCCTGCGTGTCCAGCTCTCATTGACCGGTTCGGGCGGCCCGCGAGGCAGTTGATCGATCAGCTGCGTGGCCGGCGCGCGGGCAATAGCCCGGCGCCGGCCGCTATGGCCAGCTCTCGGCTCGGACCGCGCGGTCGGCCCGCCGGCGGCCGATCCGCGACCGTGGTGCGGCGCGCGCCAGCAAGCCCGCCGTCCGCAACGGGACATATGGCTGTGACCTGGCAACACGAGTGAGCTGAAGCATGCATCAATTAGAACACATGTGCGAGCCGGATGTGAAGGGCAAGTCCATTAGAACACACATTCGCCCACGTCACGTCTGCCCTCGCGGCAGGGCCAGCGCCGGGGCCGCCGCCCGGCTGGCCCTCGCAACCGAAGACTTCGCCCGCTGCTGCCACGGTAGCCGCCGACGCCATCGCGGGCATTCGAGTTACCGGCCCGGCGGGGCCGTCCGGGCCGGCCGCAAGGAGCCGCCCGCTGCTGCCACGGTAGCCGCCGACGCCATCGCGGGCATTCGAGTTACCGGCCCGGCGGGGCCGTCCGGGCCGGCCGCAAGGAGCCGCCGCTGCTGCCACGGTAGCCGCCGGGCGGTCGCGGGCATTCGAGTTACCGGCCCGGGGGGCCGTCCGGGCCGGCCGCAAGGTGCCGCGCGCTAGCTGGCGGGCGCGGCAGGCTTCGGGCCGGTTGACCGCATGCTGCCGAGCTTGGCGAGCAGGCCGAACCAGAACCTGGCCCCAGGGACGAGCGACGTTATCGTGATCAGGAAACCGATCAGGACCAGCGCGAGCTGCCAGCCGGAGCTGCCGTGGCGGCTGAGGATCCCTCGCTGGTCGAGCCAGTTGCACTGCGCATCCGGCAGGACGCAGTCGCGGACGGTTCCCCACCCGATCGGCAGGCCGGCCTGCGCGGCGGCCGAGAGGCGCGCCTGAATATCTGCCAGGCACGTCTCCTGCGCATGGCCGGCTGCGGCAGTCCCGGCCGCGGCAGTCCCGGCCGGGGCGGGGCACGACGTGCTCCGCGCGGCGACGTTGCTCACCGCCGCGCGGACCGCGCTGTCGGCGTACAGAGTCCGCCCGATGGTGAGAGCGTTGACGTTCAGCAGCAGCACGAGGATGGCGCCGACCAGGAGCGTGATCTTGGCGACGCGTCGCTTGTACCAGCCGGAGACACGGTCCATGTGGTCGTCATACCAGTGCTCGACCGATGCGCGGAACCGGCTGATGTCGCCGTTCGCGTTCTTGACCAGGGCCTGTAGCGATGGCTTGAAGACCGACATTGAGTCTGGCAGCGCGTCCACCGACCGCTGCACCATGCCCATGGTCGTCACCCCGGCCGAATCCGGCGCGACCAGGTCGACCACGGCCTCGGCGAACGACCTGGCAGATAGGTAAGAGGGCAGCTGGCGCTGGTGGCGCCAGCGGCCGGGCATGCTCGCGAGCTGGCGCCATCGGCTCCCGGCGCCAGCGGGCGCGGCCGGACCGCTGGCGGCGTGCGCGGGCGCGGCCGGACCGCTGGCGGCGTGCGCGGGCTCGGGCGGACCGCTGGCAGCGTCCGCGGGCTCGCCCAGGGAGCTGGCGGTGTCTGCGGGCCCGGCCGGACCGCTGGCCGCGTGCGCGCGCCCGGCCAGGGAGCTGGCGGCGTCCGCGGGCCCGGCCGGACCGCCCGCTTGACTTGCGGCCCTGCCCCGCCGCCGCTTCTTCGCCGGCCGCTTCTTCGCCGGCCGCATCTGCAGCTTGCGGCTGGAGATGTCGCCGACCATCCCCTGGCTTCGCAGGATGGGCCCGCCGAGCAGGGTAGCCGTCGCTGACCGTTCCGGCCCCGCTGTGCCCTCGGCGAGATGGCGCTGGCCTGACCGTTGAGAGCTCTCGCCGGGAGCCCGCTGAGCCGGCCGCGCGGCGGGCGCCGCCTTCCTTCGTTCCGGCCTGGCCGCCGCGGCCCCAGTCGCAGCGGCCGCCTTCGCTCCGGTCGCCTCGGCTTCGGCTGCCGCGCCATCCCCGGTGATGAGGTCCTTCACGGCGTCGTACTGGACCCTGGCCGTGGCGAGGTTCATACTCGCGTCCTCGCCGTCGAGGAGCTCGCGCAGGCCGCGCAGCAGGTACGCCCCGCGCAGCCCCAGGCAGCGCGCGATCAGCTCGGTGCCGACCGAGCTGAGGGCGGCCGTGGCGCCGAAGACGAAGGCCAGCCCGATGGCCAGGTCAAGGATCCCTGAGCTTGGCATGTCCGTTCCCCTCTGTGCCCCGCCACTCCCGCGGCTGGTGTCGATCGTCCTCGCACCGGCCGTGAGCGCGCGGCGCACCCGCGAAAGCCGCCGGTTGGCCAGCATGACGCGGGCGCGGGTGCGCCCCCATGAGCGAGCCGGTCCCGCTTGGCGACGCCATTATGGTGCAGTGCCGCTGCGCTACCGCAGCGGCCCGCCCGCGCCGTTGCGCGCGGCGATGTGCCGGCCTTCGCCGACGGTGCGCTGCACGGATTGCCTAGGCTCGTCACGACGGCGAGAACCCGGGAGGCACAGCGTGACTCAGCGGCCAGAACTGACGCTCACGGCCACCGTGCTCGACGCGCCCGATGCCGGCCAGCTGGCCGCCTTCTACCGGCGGCTATTCGGCTGGCCGGTGCGAACGGACGAGCCGGGGTGGGTGACGCTCGCAGCGCCCGGCGGCGGCGCCGGGCTGTCGTTCCAGACCGAGGCCGCCTACGTCAGGCCGGCCTGGCCAGCCGGTCCCGGCGATCAGCAGATGATGACCCACCTGGATATCGAGGCCGATGATCTCGACGCCGCCGGGGCCCATGCGATCGCCTGCGGTGCCGCGCTCGCCGACTACCAGCCGCAGGAGAAGGTGCGCGTCTACCTGGACCCGGCCGGGCACCCGTTCTGCCTGTGGGTGCGCTCCTAGCCCCCGGCGCAGCGGCGCCGGCCCGGTCCGGCTCGGCGGGGCAGTCCCAGCCGTCAGGCGTCCTGCGGGCGGGCGAAGGCCTCGGCGGCAAGGCGCACCACCTCGTCATGCGGGACATCACGAAGGTGCTGGTCCAGAGCCCACCGGTGGCCGAACGGGTCGATGAACTGGCCAGTCCGGTCGCCCCAGAACGCGTCGTGCAGTGGCTCGAACTCGGTCGCGCCAGCGTCGAGCGCGGCCCGGAACACGGCATCGGCATCGTCGACGGCGAGATGCAGTGCGCCGTAGGTCCCGCCGAGCGTGAGCGGCGAGACGATCCTGGCCGCGACCACCAGCCTCCTGGCGGACCGTCAATTCGGCGATCTCGCGGTCAGCGACATCCTGGCGGCTGCCGCCGTGTCGCGCGGAACCTTCTATTTCTACTTCGACAGCAAGCACGACGTGCTCGCGGAACTCGTCCGGCGGGCGGTCGCTCAGGGACACGATGCTGCCCGGCCCTGGCTGGCGGGACCGCCGGACAAGGCGGCGGCGCTGCGCGAGGGGATCACGGCTGGCGCCCGCCGGTGGCAGGCCAACGCGCCCATCCTGCGCGCGATCGTGGAGAACTGGCGTACCGACCCGCGGCTGACCGAGCTGTGGCTGGACCAGATGAAGAGCTTCACCGATGCCGCGCTAGCGCAGATCAACAGCGACCCGGTGGCACTCGGGCGGCTCAGCGGGGTCGATATCGCCGCACTCGCCAGCTCGCTGACCTGGCTCGGCGAGCGCCTGTACTACCTCGCCGCCACCGGCACGCCCCCGTTCGATGACCAGGAGACCCTGGTCGCCACCCTGCTGCACATCTGGACATCAGCGCTGTACCCCAGCTGACCCCGCCGGCCGCTCCTTACCGGCGCCAGGCGGCACTGCGGCACGGCAGGCGGCGAGGCCGGGCGGCTCGTATATAGTCAAAATCACTGGCCAGCGCCGCGCGGCGGAGCGGACCCGGAAGTATTTGCACGGGGTATGCTATAATTTCGGCATTCTTGCTCCGGCTGACGCGGAAGGCTCCGGCAGTGACGACTCTCGCAGAGACCCCGCCGAACGTACGGAACTCCTGGGAGCGGCTCGACTCCTACCTGTCGGCGCTCGGCAGCGAGGATGCCAAGATCCTGCGCTCCGACATCGCCAGCCTGCTGTCCGATGCAAAGCCGGCCGACGGCCGGATGGCCCGGTCGCACCAGACCCGGCGGGCGATCGTCGACGCCATGCGCGCGCTGCATGCGGAGGGTGACCTGCGGCCGACGGCGCCGCGGGTGGCCGCGCGGGCCGGGGTATCGCTCCGCACGGTCTGGCAGCACTTCGCCGACATGGAGGCGCTGCTGCTCGAGGCCGGCCGGCGCGACCTGGAGGTACTGCTGCAGATCGTCCGGCCGATCGCGGCGGACCTGCCGCTTGCTGACCGAATCGAGCACTTCGCCGATCAGCGCACCCGGGTGCACGAGCAGATGACGCCCGGCTGGCGGGCGGCGCGGGTCCAGCAGCCGTTCTCACCGGAACTGCGCCGTAGCAAACGGCGGATGATCGCGCTCGCCCGGGCCGAGCTTGAGGCGGTGTTCGCCGCCGAGCTCGGGAAGCTCGCGGGCGAGCAGCGCCGGGTGCTAGCGGATTCGCTGCACGGCATCAGCATCTGGGCGTTCTGGGACTCGCTGCGAGCAGACGTCGGCCTCAGCCCTCAGCAGGCCAGGAGCAGCGTCGTCACCATCATGACCTCGCTGCTCCGCGAGGCAGGGTTCAGCATCTAGCGCGCCGGACGCCGGCCCGCGGAGGAGATCTCCGGTCCGCCGGGGCCGCCGCCTGCCCGGCCTCAGCCTCCGCGCAGGCGGGCGCGCAGCGCCTTGCGGTCCAGCTTGCCGACGCTGGTCAGCGGCAGCGCGTCGAGAATGCGGATCTCGCGCGGATACTTGTGCGCAGCGAGCCGCTCGCGGGTAAACGCGGTGAGTTCAGCGGCCGCTGCCTGCGCCTCGGGCCGCAGCGACACGAACGCCACGACCTCCTCCCCGAGCCGCGGGTCCGGCCTGCCGACCACCCCCGCCATGGCCACGGCGGGATGCTGCACCAGCACGTCCTCGACGTCCCGGGGGAAGACGTTGAAGCCGCCGCGGATGATCAGGTCCTTGATCCGGTCGACCACGTAGAGGTACCCGTCCTCGTCGAGATGGCCGATGTCCCCGGTGTGCAGCCAGCCGCCTCGCAGCGTCCGCGAGGTCTCTTCGGGGGAGTTCCAGTAGCCGGTCATCACTCCCTCCGATCGCACGCAGATCTCACCGTCCGCGCCGGGCGGCAGGTCATGCTCGGCCTCGTCGCGGATCGCGACCTGATAGCCCGGTATGGGCAGGCCGGCCGAGCCCGGCCGGTACGATCCCGGCGGGCTGACGGAGATCACCGCCCCGGACTCCGTGCAGCCATAGCCCTCGAGGACCTGGCAGCCGGGCACTCGCCGCTCCCATTGCGCACGGGTCTCGGCCGCCAGCGGCGCGGCCCCGCAATTGACGTAGACAAGCGCGGAAAGGTCAGCCTCCTCAAGCGGCTGGGCGAGCAGCATCTGAATCATTGCCGGAACGACTGCAGTGCGCTGCACTCGGTATCGCTGCGCCATTGCCAGCCATTCCGCTGGATCGAACCAGCGCTGCAGCACGGCAATCCCGGGTTCGGTGGCATGAAAACCGACCAGCGTGACGATCATTCCATAGGCGTGCGAAAGTGGCAGCGGCACCAGCGTCCGGGTAATTCCGGGCTCCTGCGAGGCCTCATGCGAGCTCCCGGCGCAATAGTAAAGGTTGCGGTGGGAGAGCATGACGCCCTTCGACCTGCCGGTGGTGCCGCCGGTATACATCAGCGTCGCGAGATCATCGTCGGACCGCAGGGTGACACTGCCGGGCGCGGCCGCCTCAAGCTCGGCGAAGTCGATGGCGCTGACATGCGCGGGAAGCTGCCCGGGTGAGCCGCCGCCGACCACGATCACCTGGCGCAACGCAGGCGCGCCGGCCGCTGCGGCCGTCACCGTGGCGAGCAACTCGGGCGTCGTGATCACGGCGGCGGCGCCCGAGTCCGCCAGGATGTGCTCGAGTTCCGCCGGGGTCACCAGGAAAACGACCGGCGTGACGACCGCGCCCGCCCGCCAGATGGCGTTGTAGGCGATCGCGACCTCCGGGCAGTTCGCCATCAGGATTACCACCCGGTCACCAGCGCAGATGCCGAGGCTGGCCAGCCCCGCGCCGGCCCGGCGCGCCCGGTCGAACAACTGGCCGGAGCGGTAGTGCGTGCCCTCGAAGATCAGGGACTCGTGGTCACCGAGGCGCTCGAATGATCTCTCGGCCAGGAGCGCGAGGTTATGGCTGGTCCGCGGCGCCCCGGCGACCATGTTCCGGTCTGCTGACATCACCCTTTAATAATCACCCGCCCGCCCGGCGTCAAGGTGCGGGCGCGGTGCGGTACGGAGTTGACCCGTGACATTGCGCCCAAAGTGTTGCGAACGGATACTTTATTTTTTGCACGCCCAGTGCTAACGTCACCGTGCATGCACCCGGGGGAGGCACCCGAGGAGGGCGGATGACCGAGGACCAGCAGCTCCGGGGCCGATGGGGCCCGCTCGCCGGAGAGCTGCACCGCGCCATGGATCCGCCTTTCGGAGAACGCGCTCTCGCCGCGTGCGATTTCACGACATGACGTGCCGGCGATGCGCGACGACGGCCTGCGCAAGCGGCCGGAGCCGACGCCGGGAATGGCCAGGCCCAGCTGAATTCAACACCGCCGCCCATTGCCCCGAGATTGCGGCCTTCGTGCGCGAGTGCCGCTCCTGTATTGCATCACCTGCGGACTGAAACTGGCTTGAGACAACGGGCACTCGCCCCACAGGAGGACTCCGAATGACACGTCATCTCGCTGGCCGGGTCAAGGGACCGGCCACTGTCTTTGCCCTGCTCGCGATGGCGTTCGTCTCCGCCTGCAGTGGTTCCAGCGGTTCACCCGCGGCCACCAAGAGCACTGCCCCGGCGCCGAGCGGTCAGCAGGCACCGACGGCCAGCGTGGCCGGCCAGCAGCAATCCGCGAAGCTGCAGGCGCTGTACAAGGGCACCCTGAAGTCGCCGTCGACGGCCTCCCGCCCGGCGGTCAAGGGCAAGAAAATCGTCATCATCTCGGCCGGCCAGTCGTCGATCAGCTCGTCGGTGCCGGTCAATGCTGCCGAGGCCGCGGCCAAAGCCATCGGCTGGCAGGTCAGTGTCTACGACGAGCAGCTCAACCCGGCCAACGCGCCCGGCCTGATGCGGCAGGCGATCAGTTCCGGGGCCGACGGCATCATCCTGGATGCTACCGACTGCCCCACGGTGAAGGGCCCGCTGCAGGAGGCGAAGGCGCGCGGCGTCGTCGTGGTCGGGATCTACAGCTTCGACTGCAATGACCCCGCCTTCGGTGCCGGCGGCAAGCCGCTGTTCACCGGCAACATCGACTACGGCGTCGCCACCGGCCGCGCGATCGACAAGTTCACCGAGTCCTACGGTGCCGCGCAGGCCGACGCGATGATCGCGGCCACCGGCGGCAAGGCCCAGGTCATCTACTTCAACGACCCCGAGTTCGTCGTGCTGAAGTACACCGGCCAGGGCTTCCTCAACGAGATCGCCAAGTGCTCCGGCTGCAAGGTCGTCGACAAGGTGCAGTTCACCGGCACCGAACTCGGCTCCGTGCTGCAGCAGAAGGCCGCCACGGCGCTGCTGCAGCACCCGGAGGCCAACGCGGTCAAGAGCCCGTACACCGCGGCCACGATCCTCGGCATCGCGCCTGCGGTCGCCCAGAGCGGCCGGGTCGGCCAGATCTACGTGATGGGCGGCGAGGGCTTCCAGCCCGAGCTCGACCTGATGCGGGCGCACCAGGGCGTGAACGGGGCGATGATCGCGCCGTCCGACTGGACCGGATTTGCCGCCATCGACACGATGAACAGCCTCTTCCGGCACCAGAAGCCCGCCTACTCCGGGCTCGGCTGGCAGCTCGTCGACGCGACGCACAACCTGCCGGCGTCCGGCCCGTTCGTCTCCAGCATCAACTACAAGGCGATCTACGAGAAGGCCTGGGGCGTCGGCCAGTGACCGATGCCGCTGGAGGAGACCGGGCGCTCGCGCTGAGCGCCCGGTCACTCAGCAAGGCCTACTCCGGCACGCTCGCGCTGGACGGGCTCGACCTGGACGTGCGGGCCGGCGAGATCCACGCGCTGCTCGGCGGCAACGGCTCGGGCAAGTCGACCGCGATCAAGATTCTCGCCGGGGTGGTGACGGCCGAGCCGGGCGGCTGGATCGAGGCGGGCGGCCAGGGCGGCCGGGCCGAGCACTGGAGCCCGGTGCTGGCGCACGCCGCCGGGCTGCGGTTCGTGCACCAGCAGCCTGCCGTCTTTCCCGAGCTCACGATCGCCGAGAACCTCGCCCTGGGAGAGGGCTTCCCGACCGGGGCCGGGCGCCGGATCAAGTGGGCCGTGCTGCACCGCAGGACCGCAGAACTGCTCGCGCGCTACCACATCGCGGCCACGCCGACGACGCCGCTCGGCGCGCTTGCCGCGGTCGACCGGAGCCGGGTCGCCATCATCCGGGCCCTGCAGGACAGGGACGAGGCGGACAGCGGCGTGCTCGTGCTGGACGAGCCGACGGCTGCGCTGCCCGGCCCGGAGGTCGAACAGCTGCTGACCGCGCTGCGCCGCTACGCGGCCGCTGGCCAGACGATCCTCTACGTCAGCCACCGGCTGGACGAGGCGCTGTCCGTCGCGGACCGGGTCACGGTGCTGCGGGACGGCCGCAAGGTCGCGACCGTCGATACCGCCGGCCTGACCGAGGGGCGGCTGATCGAGCTGATCGTCGGGCGCCCGATTGAGCGCTTGTTCCCGGCCGTCGCCCAGGACCTGCACGACGAGGCCGTGCTGACCGTGCGCGGGGCGTGCGGCGGCCCGCTGCTCGGCGTCGACCTTTCCGTCCGCAAGGGCGAGGTGCTCGGCATCGCCGGGCTGCTCGGCAGCGGCCGGTCCGAGCTGCTCCGGATGATCTTCGGCGCGTACCCCATGATGGCGGGCCGGCTGACGCTGGACGGCAAGCCGTACCAGGCCGAGTCACCGTCGGCGGCGATGTCCGCGGGCGTCGCCTATGTGCCGGAAGAGCGGCAGGCCGACGCGCTGTTCCACGCCGAGAGCGTGCGGCACAACCTGTCGGCCGGCCAGGCGGGTGCGTACTTCCGCCGGCTGCTGTTCCGGCACGGCCAGGAGCGCAGGGATACCAGCACGTCGATCAGCGAGTTCCTGGTCCGGGCCGCGTCCGACCGGCAACCGGTGCAGACCCTCTCCGGCGGGAACCAGCAGAAGGTCGTGATCGCCCGCTGGCTACGGCAGCGGCCGCGGCTGCTTTTGCTCGACGAGCCGACGCAGGGCGTGGACGTCAGCGCCCGCAGCGAGATCTACCAGCTTGTCCGGCGCGCCACGGCCGCCGGCACCAGCGTGCTGCTCGTCGCCAGCGACCTGGAGGAACTCGCTCACGTCAGCGACCGCGTCGCGGTGCTGAAGGGCGGCCGCATCGCGGCCGTGGTCGAGCAGCCGCTGGATGCCCATCAGCTGACCGAGCTTGTCAATGTCTCGGAGGCGGCATGACATCGGATAAAACGGAGGCGAGCATGGCCAGTGCCGTCCCCCCGGCCGGCAGCGCGGCGGCGGCCGATGGCACGGCTCCGCCCGACAGCACAGCGGTGACCGGCGAGGGGGCGGTGGCCGGCGAGGGGGCGGTGGCCGGCGAGGGGGCGGTGGCCGGCGAGGGGGCGGTGGCCGGCGGGGGGGCGGTGGCCGGCGTGGCCGGCCAAGGTGAGCCGGCCGACAGCCGGGCCGCCGGGCCGCAGCCAGGCGGCACGATGCGCGCGATGCGCCGCCGCGGCACCAGCATCCTGCAGCGCTACTCGCTGGTGGCGCTGCTCGGGATCTCGATCGGCGTCTACGGCATCTGGGGCAAGACCTCGGCCGTCTTCCTGACCGCGGCCGACTTCCGCAACATCGCCAGCAGCCAGGCGGTGCTCGTCGTGCTGACGCTCGGGCTGATCATCCCGATGATCTCGGGCAGCCTTGACCTGTCCATCGGCAACGCGGCGGGGCTGAGCTCAGTGGCCACGGCGGCGTTCTACGCACACGGGCACGTGCCGCTGCTGGTCGGCGTGGTGCTCGGCATCGCCGTCGGCGCCGTCATCGGTGTCGGCAACGGGCTGCTCGTGGTGCTGCTGCGAGTCGACTCGTTCATCATCACCCTCGGCACCGCGTCCGTGATCTTCGGCCTCGTCATCTGGTACACCGGCGGGCAGTCGATCGTGCTCGGCATCCCCCAGTCCCTGCTGTCGTTCGGCGGCGGGAAGCTGATCGGCATACCCGACAGCGTGTACGTGGTGACCGTCGTCGCGCTGCTCGTCTGGTACCTCCTCGAGCAGACTCCGTTCGGCCGGAGCCTGCATGCGGTGGGCTCCAACAAGGCCGCCGCGCGGCTGGTCGGGATCCGGGTCGAGCGGGTGACGTTCATCGCGTTCGTGCTGTCCGGCGCCTTTGCCGGGCTGGCCGGCGTGCTGCTGCTGGCCAGCAGCGGGGCCGGCAACCCGCAGATCGGGCAGCAGTTCACGCTAACCGCGGTGGCCGCCGCGTTCCTCGGTGCCGCATCCTTCAAGGTCGGCCGGCTCAACGTGCTCGGCTCGATCGTCGCCATCCTCTTCCTGGCGGTCAACATCACCGGCCTCACGTTCGCCGGAGTCGCCGACTGGATCAACCAGCTGTTCACCGGCGTGGCCCTCATCGTCGCCATCGCCTTCGCCACCGCACTGCACCGGGAGCGCAGGCCCCGCGCCCGGACAACCACCCAGGACTCGCCCTGAGCCGATGTCAGCCATTCTCCCGTCAGGTTTGGCACGCCAAGACAAGGACAGCACCATGAGCGCACCGAGATTCACCTGGCGCCGCGCAAGCGTCATTCTCACCGGCTTGTTCGTGCCGGTAGCCACATTCATGCTGATGCCAGGGGCGGCCGTGGCCGCCCTCTCCGGGCACGCCGCCGTGCCCACCTCGGCGCCGAGCACCGTGCAAGCGTCGATCGGCGCAGGCGGCGCCGTGAAGTCCGCGATACTGATCGCGAGCAACGGCTCGATCAACAGCTTCGCCGGCACGATGCCGCTAGCCATGACGATCTCGAGCACGGTCGCAGGTGCGTCGCGCACCACGAATTACCACATCGAGAACACCTCCGGCCAGCAGCAGAAGGTGACCTGGAAGCTGTCGAACGGCAACCTGAAGAGCACCACGGTCAATGTGCAGCTGCCGCTGGTCGGACACCTGATCGTCTCGCTGCCCAGCGCCGGCAAGAACATTCAGGCACCCGACGCCGCGGTGGTTACCAACAAGGACGGCTCGCACACGCTCGAGTGGTCGCTGGTGATGTTCAGCCCGCTGGGCAGTCCGGTCCAGGACGTGAACTTCACCGCGACCGGCAACGGCGCCCCGACCGCCACGCTGCACGCTTCGCTGGTCTCGCCGACCAGCGCCCCCGGGCTGTCGGCCACCGCCCAGGACGCGAACCAGTCGGTGGCGCAGACCGGGACGTGGAGCGCCGAGGCCTCCGGCGCTGACAAGGGGCTCAGCCAGCTGAACACCGGCGTCGGCGCGCTGGTCACCGGCCTCGGGCAGCTGGCCACCGGTGCCAGCCAGCTGCACGACGGCCTGGCGCCCGCACTTACCGGAGCCCAGCAGCTCGACGTCGGCTCGCACCAGGCGCTCACTGGCGCCAATCGCCTCTCCGGCGGGCTGGGTTCCATCCATGCCGGGCAGCGATCACTGACCGCCGGGCTGAGCACGATCCACCAGGGACAGGCCAGCCTGACCAAGGGGCTGGGCAAGATACACTCCGGGCAGCAGTCGCTGAGCGGCGGGCTGAGCACCATCCACAACGGCCAGAAGAGCCTGACCGGCGGGCTGAGCAAGATTCACTCCGGGCAGCAGTCGCTGACCGGCGGGCTCAGCACGATCCACTCCGGGCAGCAGTCCCTGACCGGCGGGCTGAGCAAGATTCACTCCGGGCAGCAGTCCCTGACCGGCGGGCTCAGCACGATCCACTCCGGGCAGCAGTCCCTGACCGGCGGCCTGAGCACGATCCACTCCGGGCAGCAGTCCCTGACCGGCGGCCTGAGCACGATCCACAGCGGCCTGGAGTCGCTGAGCGGCGGGCTCGCCACGGTGCACGGGGGCCAGGCGAACCTGACCGGCGGCCTGCAGCAGATCGCGGGCGGCCTGGCGCAGCTCGCTGGCGGCACGAACACCGCCATCGGCGGTGCCCAGGCGATCAAGGGCGGCGTACAGCAGGCGCTGCAGATCATCGGCAGCACGAACCCCAATGCGACCGCCGTCCTCAACGGAGTAGTGGGCGGGCTCGATCAGCTGATCGGCGGGCTGCAAAGCGCGAAGTCCGGCATCGGCGCGCTGCAGGCCGGAGCGGCGACCGCGATTTCCGGGTCGCAGCAGCTCACGGCGGGCACAGCGGCCGCCCTCGCGGGAGCGCAGCAGCTGACCGGCGGTGCGGCGAGTGCGCTGGCCGGGTCGCAGCAGCTGACCGCAGGGTCGGCGAGTGCCCTGGCGGGCTCGCAGCAGCTGACCGCAGGGTCGGCGAGTGCCCTGGCCGGCTCGCAGCAGCTGACGGCGGGTTCGGGCACCGCGCTGGCCGGGTCGCAGCAGCTGACCGCAGGGTCGGCGAGTGCCCTGGCCGGCTCGCAGCAGCTGACCGCAGGGTCGGCCAATGCCGTGACCGGGTCGCAGCAACTGACCGTCGGCTCGGCGAGCGCGCTGGCGGGCTCCGAGCAGCTGACCGTCGGCTCGGCGAGCGCGCTGGCGGGCTCGCAGAAGCTGACGGCTGGCTCGGCAAGCGCGGCGGCCGGGTCGCAGCGTCTGACCATTGGCTCCGGCCAGGCCTTCAATGGCAGCAAGCAGCTGGTCGTGGGGCTCGGCGCGATCGCTAACGGAGAGCACCAGACCGCCGTGGGTCTGCCAGCCGCCATCAGTGGCGCCCAGCAGATCGCTACCGGCCTGGTCAGCGCGCTGTCCGGTGGTCAGCAGATCCACGCGGGTATCGGCCAGGTCAAGAAGGGCGCGGTGCACCCGCTGTCCAGCCAGATCAAGGGTGCGGGCAACGCATCCCTGGAGCAGATCGCCATCCTGACCGCCGGTGCGGACAGGGCGAACTCGGCCCCCGGCGGGGCAGCGCGGACCTACGTGCTGACCCAGGCGCCGAACGCGCTGAAGCTGGCATCTTTCACCCAGCCAGGCACGCAGGCCCAGGGCAGTGACAACACGGGCCGCTACATCGTCCTCGGGGCGGGCGCTGGCCTGCTCGTCCTGGCGATGGGCGTATTCGGCGGCCTGCTGATCGGGCGGCGCCAGGTGGCATAACCCGACAGATACGGCGGCGGCGCCGGGCCAATGGCGGCTCGGCGCCGCCGCTGTGCCGGGACGCAGGTGATGACCGCAGCTGTATCACCGGCTTGAGAAGACCGGCCTCGCGGGCTTCGGAAGACCGGCCTCGCCTGCGGTGACCGTTGCCCGGCCCGGGGCGGCGTCGGCCCCGGTGCCGCATCCGTGCCCGCCGGCTGCGTAATACAAAAGGGTTTCACGGCGTCAGCGCCGGTCACGACGCCAGCACGCTGATCGTGAGAAGGACGGCGTCGAAAAGGAAATGCGCCACGATCGGCCGCCCCAGGCGCCGGTGCTTCTGGAAGGAACGGGTCAGCAGATAACCGACCGGAATGGTGAAGAGAAAACCGAGCCCGTAGTACACGTGGTAGCTGGTGCGCAGGGTCAGGCTGAGCACGAGCGCTCGCCGCGGCGTCCAGCCCAGCTGCTCGAGCCTGGTCAGCAGGTAGCCGTTGACCAGCGTTTCCTCGGTGATGGCGGTAATGGCCGACACGGCTAGCCCGTAGATGACGTAGTACTTCGGCACATGCCCGATCTGGACCTGGCTGAACAGGCTGCTGTGCCGGGCCAGGGCGCTGAAGGGCAGCGCGATCACCAGGGTCAGGCCGTAGCCGCCGGCCGCGAGCCCGAGCCCGGGCCACAGGTCGCTGCGCCATCCTGGCACGCCGAGCCCGAGCGCCGCCGGGCGCTGGCCGGTCCGCGCCAGCAGCAGCAGGGCGAGCGGCACCACGACGCCGACGCTCAGGTAGCTGAAGATGCCGAGGATGAGGTTTTCCACCAGGTGGCCGGGAACCACAGTGGGGAAGCGGTTGAGGTCGCTGACGCCGCCCAGGTGCGAGACGAGCGCGTCGATGGCGGCGGCGAGGCCGGGGAACAGGAAGGCGAGCTGGACGAACCACGTCTCGGCCGTTAATCCTCGCCTGGATTGCTCCGCTACCGGGTCAAGGGGAGGCTGAGCCCAGCCATGCGCGCTCATCCGTTCATGATCCCGCACGCGCGGCCAGCCATGCTCGCGGGCGCTCGCCTTCCGCGCCCGCGGGCATCGCTCAGCTGGCCGGGCCGGTGCGGCGAAGGCAGCCGCAACCGGGTCCGCTGATCGCTAGTAGGGCAGGAAGCAGATGCCAGCGTGACCTGTCTGCTTGGCGCACTTGTCGGCGCGGGTGCCGTTGCTGTCGATGAAGTTGTCGCTGGCGATCCACAGGCCTGCGCTGGTGAGCAGCATGTCGTCTGCGCCGAGTCCCTGCGACCTGGTCGGGTTGAAGATGACGCTGCCGTCGGACGGCCTGAGTCCGACCATGCCCTGGGCAGGGATTGCGCCCGGCCCTGCCTCGTTGCAGCCATTGGAGTTGTTCGCCCACCGCTCGTGCCCGGCGAAGTAGGCCGTGTGGCGGTCCGCGATGGTGGAGTACAGGGAGTCGCAGCCGGTGTAGTTCACCCAGATGTGGTGGACCCTCCTCGCGGATGAGGGGAACGCGGCCGCCGCGTCGCATAGGCCGGACCTGGGGTCGGACGTCGAGATGTTGAAGGGCTGCCCGCCAGTGGCCGCGGTGTAGACGGTCTTGCTGTCCGGTGACCATGCCGCGTCATGGATGTAGAACGGCTCGTCGGTGGCGCATGACTGCAAGAACTCGGCCGAGCGCCACCTGGACACCCGTGCCTGCGTCCTGCGCAGGTTGAGCATGAAGATCTGCTCGCGATGCTTGCCGCGCACGCTGGTGAAGTCGCCCTCCACCAGCAGGCGCTTGCCATGCCGGCTGAGCTGCTGGTTGTAGATCCGGGTCCGGTTGGCGCTGACGCCGGGGAACACGTAGTGGCCGGAGATCCGCAGCCGCAGATAGCGGTCATCGTGGCCGGTCCTCGAGTTCAGGCTCGCGTAGTAGTTGCGCCCGGAGCCGTTGATGGCGGTGAAGAAGCCGCCGACCAGCACGTGCCGCCCGTGCACGACGATCGTCTCGACCGCCTTGTCCGCCCTCCTGGCGAACTTCTTGCGTCTCGCGCCGGTCGAGGTGTTGACCTTGACGATGTTGTGGGCCCGCTTTCCGTGCACGCGGCTGAACGAGCCGCCAAGGAACGCGCTGCTGCAGTCGCCGTGCTTGAAGGCGATGGAATTCACCTCGCCGTTCACGCCGGGCCGCCAGCTAGACACCGTGTACGGGGCGGTCGCCTTGAAGCTGAACGCGTTGCGGCGCTTGAAGACCTTGCCGCCCTGGCTGATCCTGGTGAACTTGCCCACGGCGTACATCCGGCGGCCGCACTGAACTAGCTGCCTGACCTGCTCAATATGACCGTTGGGAGACAGCTGCGGCGTGCCGTTTGCCGGGGTCCCTGTCACCGCGTTTGGCGTGGCCGCGAGGGCCGGAACGGCGGCTCCTGCGATAGTGACCGCGAGCGTCCCCGCAGCCAGGCTGGCCAGCGCCCCGGTGATCTGACGACTACGAAACATGCCACTCCCGCCCAAACAGTTCATCGTTGTCTATTTGCGTAACGCCGAGTGTAGAGCGGCGGCGCATGCCGCATGGCGAACGAGAGAGAGTTTGCCACTCTGAGACATTTGTCGCGCATTGGGCCCCCGCTGAACCCTTGCCCCCGGACGGAAGATCGCCGGGTGTGCTTGGCTTAACCGATGACTGACCAGACGCTCGGCGACCGCGTCCGGCGCGGCGATGTGGTGTTCGGCGCATGGGCCGTTCTTGCCGGGGCGGTCAGCGCCCGGATCCTGGCCGCCACGGGCGTCGACTATGTGGTCATCGACCTCCAGCACGGCGCCGCCACCGAGCACGACCTGCCCGCGATGACGTCAGCCATCAGCCTGGCCGGCGCGACCCCGCTGGCGCGGGTCAGGCATGCGCACCCGGCGGACCTCGGCCGCGCGCTTGACCTCGGCTGCCACGGAGTGATCGTGCCCAACGTGGAGTCAGCGGACCAGGCCGCGGCTGTCGCCGCGGCCTGCCGCTACCCGCCGGACGGCCGCCGGTCGGCGGGCGGGGTGCTGGCCGAGGTCACCAGGCCGCTGTGCATCGTCATGGTGGAGTCGGCGAACGCCGTCGCCGATCTCGAGGCAACGCTGGCCATTGACGGGGTCGACGGGATCTACGTCGGCCCGAGGGACCTGTCGCTGTCGCTGGGCTGCGCGCTCGATCCGCGTGACCCGGTGCTCCGTCCCGCGCTGGAGCGGGTCTGGGCGGCCTGCGCGGCGGCCGGCAAGCCAGTCGGCGTGCATGCCTCGGATGGCGCCACGGCGGGGCTATACCGGGACAACGGCTGCCGGATCGTCACGGTCGCGGTCGACGTGGTGGCGGTCCGGCGCGGTGCGGGCGGCGAGCTTGCCGCCGCCCGCCAGCAGGACGCTGTCGGCCAGGCAGCCGGCCGGGCTGTCAGCTAGCTGGCGGCCCAGTTGCCGGGAGGCGGCCCGTCAATCGGCGACGCCGGGTCCGCGGCAGGCAAGGTGGACGGGCTGACGAACGTGCTGCCCGCCGGCCCGGCTTGCACGGCCTTGTGCAGCGCGCTGCCCTTCAGGTAACGGGGCCAGGACAGGAACCATTGGGTCCAGCCGTTGTCCCACACGCCAGCCCGCGGGCTGCCCGTGATGGTCACCGGGTCACCAGGCAATTCCATCTTGTAGTACATCTCGGCGTCGGCCGGCGCCATGTTGACGCAGCCGTGGCTCACGTTGGCGAAGCCCTGCTGGCCGACCGACCAGAACGCGTCATGCAGATAGTCGCCGGACCAGGTGAAACGGACCGACCAGGGCACCTTGATCCGGTAACCCGGGCCCTTCATCAGCACCGGGTTGCCCTTCTCGATGGTCAGGTAGGTGCCGTTCGGCGTGTTGTCGCCCGGCTTGCCCGTGCTGATCGGCCACTTCCGGAACAGCTTGCCGTCCCGGTAGACCTTCATGTGGTGCCCCGAGGTGCTGGCCACCACGATCAGGGACTTGCCGATGTTGAAGGACTGCGTCAGGGTGTGCGTGCCGTAGATGCCCGGTGCCCCCTCGACGCCGTCCAGGTGCCCGGTGAAGCTCACCTTGGTGTGCGCGGGCCAGTAGCCGCGCGGCCGGAAGTCCAGCGTCTTGTCGCCGTCCCAGTACCAGGATCCGACCACCGGCTTCGACGTCCTCAGCCGCAGCGCCCGCTCCACGGCGGCCTTGTTGGTGATCGGCTGGCTGAAGGTGAGCATGATCGGCATGCCGACGCCGTAGGTCTTGTGGTAGCCCTCGAAGATCATGGTCTGGAACGTCAGGGCAGGCTGGAGCGTGCGGAACGAGCTTGTTGCCGTCACCGCCTGGCCTGATTTGCTGATCGCGTTCGCCGTGACCGTGTACCTCGCCGAGGGGGACAGCGCCCAGGTGCTGCGCCAGCGTGTCTTGGCGGCGTTCATGCTGCCCGTGACCGCTGCGCCGGTGCCGTGCACGGAGACGCTGCTGATCGTGCCGCCCGCGGCGGTGACGGTGATGCCCTTGTCCGGCCGCATATGCCTGCTGCCGTTCACCGGGGTAATGAGCAGCCGCATGCCCGCGGCGGACGGCGAGATCGTCGCGCCGGCGCTGGGCGGCGCGGTGCCCCCGGCGCCGCCCTGGCATCCGGCGATGAGCAGGCACGCGGCTCCGCCGAGGGCCGCCGCGGCCAGCCCGCCGTGGCGCCGGCCCGATATGCTGCCGTCCCGCACCTGACCTCCTCCTGCTGATGGGCTGCTACCCGCCAGGGGCACTGTCGAAGAACGGCCGGGTTCACGACGCCGGGCCCGTTCCGTCGGCAGGGTCAGGCGACGCCGTGCCGGGAGCATTCCCGGAGGAACCGCTCGTTACCTTGACGGACGAGCCATGCCGGTGGTTGCGTTCCAACAGTATCCGCGCCGGGCGATGCGTACGAATCAGCTGACGTCGTATCCGGTCATCCCGGATCAGGGCTGCAGCGACGGCCAGCGCCGCGATGCCGGCCGCCGTCCACGGGACGTAATCACCGAGCCGGTCATAGGGCGTGCGGGCAGCGGCCAGCGGCAGCCGGAGGCCGACCAGGGTGACGCCCTGGTGGCGTGGCCCGGCCCAGGCGAGCAGCCGGCCCCGCGGATCGAATGCGGCGGAGTCGCCGGTCAGCGCGGCCTGGACCACCGGACGGCCGGTCTCCGCCGCGCGCAGCGCGCCGAGCGAGGCGTGCTGCGCCAGCGCCCAGCTGGCCTGGAAGGTGGAGTCCGACGTCTGGTAGATGATCAGTCGCGCGCCCTGCTCGGCGGCCACCCGGGACATGTCGGGGAAGGCGGATTCGAAGCAGATCAGCACGCCGACGGGCAGCGGCCTGCCATCCGGGGTCGTGGCCCGCAGGACGTGCGCTCCGTTGCCGGGGACCATGTTCTGCGGCGCCGCCCGGCTGATGCTCGCCAGCCAGCCGAGTTGCTGCCGGAACGGGATGTACTCGCCGAACGGCACGAGCCGTGTCTTGACGTAGGTCCCGCTGATGCCGCCCGGCCCGACCAGCACGGCCATCTTGGACTTGGCGCCGTTGGCCCCGATCGAGTCCTGGTTCACCAGGATCTGCGCGCCGTCTGCGGCCGACAGCCGCCTGATCTGGCTGAGCAGGCCGCTGTCCCGGTAGAGATCGAAGGCGATGCTGCTCTCCCCCCAGACGATCAGTCCGGGATGGTCCCGGCGAAGGCCAGCGGACATTCGCTGGGTGGCATCCGCCCGCAGCGTGGGGTTATCCACGATGCCCGGCTGGACCAGCGCGAGCGTGACGGACCGGGGGGCCGGCGGCGCGGGCGTGAGCGCGAAGGCGGCCGGCCCGGCGCCCACCGCGATGACCGCGCCGGCCGCACCCAGCAGCCGGGCCGGGCCGCTGCTGGCCGTGGCCAGGATCACGATGCCGGTGTTGGCCGCGACCAGCGCGAAGCTGACCAGCCAGACCCCGCCGACGGCGGCAAGCGCCAGCACGGCAGGGTGCTGCCACTGGCTCGCCCCGAATACCGCCCACGGGCCGCCGAAACCCTGCCAGGACCGGATCCACTCGCCGAGCAGCCAGCAGCTGGGCACGACGGCCATGGCCGCGAGGGCACGCCGCGCGGTGACCGGCGGGCGCAACAGGATCCAGCAGGCCACCCCGACGCCGGCCCAGAGCGCGCCGAGGACAGCCGCTACCAGCAGCAGTCCCGGGCCCAGGTTCGGGATAAGCCAGTAGAGCGCCGCGAGCAGGTATCCGCCGCCGAACCACCAGCCGGCTGCCGCTGCCTGCCGCGCCGTTGCCGAAGCGCGCATCAGCAGCAGGCCGGGCACCAGGCCGCACCACGCGATGAGTTCGAGATTCGGCGCCGGGAACGCCAGCACGGGCAGCGCGCCGGCCAGTAGCAGTGCCGCATACTGGGCGGGCCGGGGCAGGGCGCGCCATCGTGCCATAGCCCCATTGTGCGTCCGCGGCCAGGGGCGGAGCCGCGCGTCCTGGCCGCTTGCCTGGCCCGTCTCGCCGCTTGCCTGGCTTGTCTCAGCGGCCAGCAGGCTCGCTGCCGCGTGCTCGCGCCCGCCGGATGGCCCCGCCCCCGGCCGCCCAGGCCAGCGCGACGAGCACCAGGAACGTGATCACGTACTCAGGCCACCCGCCGACCCGGTCCGCGAGCGTGAGGCCGCTCCGCAGCGGCACCCGCGCGTCAAGGACCGCTCGCTGCCAGGTGCCACTGTGCGCGATCAGCGAGCCGTCCGGCGCGATGATCGCGCTCTCACCCGTCGTGGACGCATACACCACGGCGCGGTCGCTTTCGATGGCACGGATCCTGGCCATGGCGATCTGCTGCTCTGACTCGCCCTGCTGGCCGTCGAGCTCGAAGTCGGCATCGTTGGACTGCACGGCGAGCAGGTTCGCCCCGGCGGTCACCTCCGACGCGACCAGGTTGTCGAACCCGACCTCGTAGCAGATCACGTCGCCGAGCCTGATCTTGCCGAGCCGGAAGACCACGGCACGGTGGCCGGGCGTGAAGTTGACCGGCTGCAAGGCGGTCAGCGAGGTGACATGCGACAACAGGCCGCGGAACGGGATGTACTCGCCGAACGGCACGAGCTGGCGCTTGATGTACACGGCGGCTGGCCCGCGCCGTGGCAGCCAGAGCTGCCCGGCGTTACGGACCGGGTTCTGCAGCACCGCGCCGACGAGCACCGGCCGGCCGATGGCGTCGACGGCACCCTGGATCGTGGCGTAGGTAGCCGGGTTGAGCCCCGGGTCCAGGTCGGTGGAATTCTCTGGCCAGATAACGACGCCCGGGGCCGGCCGCGAGCCCGACCGGACCAGCGCGGCCAGCCTGCTGGTGGCCGCCGCGTGATTCTGCGTTACCGTGGCCGCGCGCAGCTGCGCGGGCAGATTCTGCGCATGCGGCACATTTCCCTGGACGGCCGCGACGGTGGTGGATGGCTCGCCGGGAGTGGCCCGGTCCACCGGCAGCAGACGGCCGCCCAGCGCGAGGCCGGTGGCGGCGGCAACGGCCAGTGCGGGCAAGGCCACGCGCCGCCCGGCCGTTCGCCGCGCCGTACGGGCTCGCGCCGCGCCGGACCGGTTCGGGCCTGGCCGTTCCGTGCCGGCGTGGTCCGTGCCGGCGTGGTCCGTGCCGGCGTGTTCTGTCCCGGCGTGGTCCGTCCCGGCGTGGTCCGTGCCGGCGTGGTCCCTGCCGGCGTGTTCTGTCCCGGCGTGGTCCGTCCCGGCGTGGTCCGTGCCGGCACGGACCGTGCCGGGCTGCTCGGTAGCGGGCTGCCCTGTGCGGCGCAGCATCACGCGGGGCAGCACTGCGCGAGGCCACAGCGCGAGCAGCAGCCAGGCCACGCAGGCACCCGCCAGGGCCACCACGAAGGTCAGCAGCGGCGCGCCGCCGATCGCCGACCAGCCCGCTGTGGGCGCGCTCGCCTGGCTCATCGCCAGCCTGCCCCAGGGAAACGCATAGGGCCACCGGGCGCGGACAGCCTCGGCGGCCACCCACCACCCGGCCACCGCCAGCGGCCAGGCCCGCAGCCGCAGCAGCAGGCGCTGGCCTATCACGAGCACGGCGAAGACCGCAGTCTCGGCACCCGCGAGCGCGGCCCAGGCGTACCACGCAACGTTGACCAGCCAGGACAGCAAGGGGACGAAGAAAGCCAGGCCGAACACCAGGCCGACGGCCAGGGAGCCGCGCAGGCTCCGGCGCCACAGGGCCACGATGAGCAAGGCCGGTCCCGCGGCGGCGAGCGGCCAGGCGCCGACGGGCGGGAACGCCGCCGCCAGGGCACCCCCGCCCGCCAGCGCGATCAGCAGTGCCAGGCCTGTCGGCAGTCCGGCGCCGGGGCCCGGGCCGGGGCCGGGGCCGCCCGGCATAGCGTCGCGCTGGCGTGCCCGCGCGGGATACTCGCCGGGCATCGCCGTGTCCGGCCCGGCGCCGGCCATGCGTTCCGGCGCCGCGGCGCTGGCGACATTGGCGGCGTTCGCGGCGCTGGAGGCCCGGCCACTTACCTCATCACTGGCTCCGGCGAGCGCCACCACCGACCTCCTGCCGGCCTTCCGCATCTCAGGCTTCCCTGCGAGGGTATCCGGACCGGCTGCCGCCACCTCTCACCACCGGGGAGGCGCGAAGTCTCTTGTGCAAAGCGACTCTTGCATTTCGCCGGATGCCGGTGATCGAGCGTGATAACGTCACTACGGCCTGTTCCTAGTCCCATAGGCGTGTCCGCCCGCTGGCCGCTCGCGAGGTCCCCGTCGTGATCAAGATTCAATACTCCGACCTGCCGGGCGGGCTACATGTGCGCGTCGACGTCCAGGGCAGGAACACGATCCTTTACCTGCTGCCCGGGCTGACCCCGGCGCAGCGGAAGGCCGCCATCCGGCGGGCCAGGAGCGCGGCCCGGGTCGGCCACGGCCCGGGCCTGCCGGCACTCGGCGTGGCCCGCGCGCTGGCGACTGACCGGATCAGGACCACTGTCAGGAACGGATTCGCCGCGATGCGCATGCACCCGGTGATCTTCATTCCACCGATGATCATAGTTACAGGCGGGGCCGTCGCCTATCTGCTCCTGGTTTCTGTCTCGGTCAGGTTCTATCCGCCGCATACAGCCGAGCCGAGGATCGTGGTCGGCATCAGCAAGGGCGGCGACCCGCTGCGCCGCGGCGGGGCCAAGGACAGGGCTGACCCGCCGGCCGGCGGTACGGCGCCGGGCAGCCAGAGGTCGTCAGCCGGGCTCCCGCCCGACCAGAGCCCAGGAAGTTCTCGTTCGCCCAGCCAGGCGCCCTCGCCCGGGCCATCCCGGTCACGGCATCCGTCCTCACCCGCCCCGTTGCCGTTGCCGTCGTCGCCCCAGCCCTCCGCTCCGGCACCTTCCCCCGCGCCGTCCACGCTCCCGAGCCCGGGGTCGGGCTCCGGCGGCGTCTGCGTCCAGGTCGGCCCGCTCGGAATGTGCGTCGGGCTGTAGCGCTGGCCAAGGATGCCGCTGGCCCTGGCCGCGGCGTGGTTCTGGCCGCAGCCTGGTTGAGGCCGCGGGCCGGGGTCCGGGTTCCGGCGGCGGCATCTGTGTCCAGGTCGCCCGCTCGGAGTGTGCGTCGGGCTGTAACGCTGGCCAAGGGATGCCGCTGGCCTGGCCGCGGCGTGGTTCTGGCCGCAGCCTGACCGCGGGCCCAGGGGGTCTGGGTTCGGCGGCGGCGTCTGCGGACAGGTCGCCCGCTCGGAGTGTGCGTCGGGTTGTAGCGCTGGCCAAGGATGCCGCTGGCTGGCCGCGGCGTGGTCGCGGCCGCAGCCCGGTCCCTGCTGCGACCTGCCGGGGAGATGCTGGTCCGGCGCTACGGGCTGGCCGGGGAGATGTGCGGGCGGAATATCTGGTCGCCCGAAACGGTCACATTGTGGTGATGTAGGCGCGTGCTGTGGCGGTGTGGCAGCAGGCCGGGCGCGATCGGGCTGCACCCGGTCACGAAGAGCTGCGAGAGCCATGGCGCGGGTCGTGGCGCGCGCGGCGCGGGCGAGCACCCAGGCACGTGCAACGGTGCGTGCGGTGCCGGGCCCGGGGCGCGGCGCCGTGCGTGAGTAAGTAAGGCGCAAGAGCGTTCAAGACGGCCAGGCAGCGGTCATTCAGCCTGGTGGTAGCAGGACGCCGACGGATGGGAGGAGCGAGTTGAGCCGCCGCGGCTGGGTGCTGTTCGCCACGATGAGCGTGATCTGGGGCATCCCTTATTTGCTGATCAAGGTCGCCGTCGCCGGAGTGCCTGTTCCCGTGCTCGTCCTGGCCCGGGTGGCCATCGGCGCCGCCCTGCTGCTGCCGGTGGCGATGAGCCACGGCCAGGTCCGCGCGCTGCTGCCGTACTGGCCCTGGCTCGTGGTCTTCGCGCTGGTCGAGATCATGGTGCCGTGGTTCCTGCTCTCCGAGGCGGAGCGCAAGCTCTCCAGCTCGATGAGCGGCCTGCTGATCGCGTCGGTGCCGATCATCGGCGCCCTGCTCGCCCGCTTGACTGGCGACGCCGAGCGGCTAACGGTCATCCGTTGGACCGGCCTGCTCGGCGGCCTGGCAGGCGTTGCGCTGCTCGTCGGGCCAGGAGCGGACGGGGGCGACGCCTTGTCGATCAGCGAGGTCCTGCTGGTGGGCTTGTGCTATGCGACCGGCCCGCTGATCGCCAGCCGGAAGCTGAGCGACGCCCCGCCGATCGGCATGACGGCGGTGTGCCTTGGCCTCGCTTCCGTGGTCTACGCGCCAGCTGCCGCGCTGACCTGGCCCGATGCGATGCCTTCGGCCAGGGTGCTCAGTGCCCTCGTTGGCCTTGCGGTGGTCTGCACGGCGGTGGCCTTCCTGGTCTTCTTCGCGCTGATCGCCGAGGTCGGGCCGGCCAGGGCTACCGTCATCACGTACGTGAATCCCGCTGTGGCCGTCGCCCTGGGCGTCACGATTCTCGGCGAGCGGTTCACCCCCGTGATGGCCGTGGCATTCGCGCTGATCCTCGGCGGCAGCGTGCTCGCAACCAGGTCCGGCTTCCGCCGGGCCGAGGCCCAGCAGGCGCCAGGTCCGGAAGCGCCGCAGCCGGCCGCGCCAGAGCCGATCGGGCCGCAGCCCGCCGCGCACGGCCTCGGCGGCCCGGGCGCTGCTGCCCCGGCGTCTGCCGCCCCGAGGGACGCTGCCCCGGCTGGGCCGGCGTCTGCCCTGCCCTGCGCGGCACCGGCCGGGATGATGGAACCAGACGGCATGCCGGGCTAGCGAGCCCGGCAGACGGGGGTGCTGGGCGCAGGTGACCGGCTCTGCTTTCGACGAACTGCTGGCGGAGGGGCTGACGACACCGTTTTCCGGCTGGGACTTTTCGTTCCTGGGCGGCCGCACCGAAACCGTGCCGTTGCCGTGGAGCTATGCCGCCCGGATCGCCGCACTGGCCGGCTCCGTTGCAGCGAAGCCAGCCCGCCCATTGCCGGATGGCGGCCCGGGGTCGGGTGGCGGCCCGGGGTCGGCCGGTGGCCCAGTGTCGGCCGGCGGTCCGGTGTCGGCCGGCGGTCCGGTGTCGGCTGGCGGTCCGGTGTCGGCTGGCGGTCCGGTGCTGGGGCGCGTGATGCTGGACATGGGAACCGGCGGCGGCGAGGTGCTGGCCCGGTCGGCGTCGCGTGGTGCGCGGTCGGCGTCGCGTGGTGCGCGGTCGCCGTGATCCGGTGGGCGGTCGCCGTGGTGCGGTGAGGGGGACGCGCCGGCGTTACCGGGCGCCGAGGCCGAGCAGCAGGCCGTCCGCGGCAACCGCCGGCGAGCTGGTCATGAACAGCAGCACCCCGTCGTCTGGCGCGTTGATCACTTCCTGCGTGACGGCGCCGTCGATGCTGCTGACGCTGCCGAGCACCTGCCCGGCCGACACCTTGTCGCCGACGTTGACGGCAGGCTCCCACCATCCCTCGTCGGCGCACCGAAGCCAGTGGAAGCTGCCGAGATAGCTGGGCTCCGGCCCGTCATCGCCTTCCTCGGCTGCCGCGCCATCCCCGGCAGCCCGGGCAGACCCGGCCGCCCGGCCGGCCGATGGGGAATCGGTCATCTCCAGCTCAGCCAGCACCCGGTCCAGCCCGCGCACGTGCAGGTCGACCGCGGGCTGCTCGACCAGGCCGCAGCCGCCGGCCTCGGCGGTGATCGCCGGAACGCCGATCTGGGCGGCCGCGGCACTGGTCGTGCCGCCGACCGCGCGGCCGGGCCCTGGCTCCTGCCGGAGCACGTAGCCGAGCCCATATGCGGTGGCGAGCGCGCGCGCCCTGTCCTCGGCAGGCCCGGCCTCGTACAGCGTGAACGGCTCCAGTGCCTCGACCATGTCGCCGCAGTGCACGTCGATAACCGCGTCGGCGCCCACGATGAGCTTGCTGAACGCGGCATGTGCCAGCCGCTCGGCAAGAGTGCCGGACGGATTCCCTGGAAAGCACCGGTTCAGGTTCTTGCCGTCCTCCGGTACCACGAATGGCGTCCTGGCGCGGAAGGCCGACATGTTCAGCACCGGCACGACCCGCACCCGGCCGCGAAGTTCCGCCGATTCGAGCGCACGCGCCCACCGCCGGACGCCGGCGATCGACGCGTACTCGCAGCCGTGCACCCCCGCGATCACGGTCAGCTCCGGGCCGCCGGCGCTGCCGGTGAGCTCGATCAGCGGCACCTGGGTCCCGGCCAGGTCGAGCGTGCGGCGGACGACCGTCGGCGGCATGGACATCAGCTCCCGTTCACTAGGGCCGGCGCCGGAACGCGACCTGCCAGCAGCTCCTCAGCGGCGGCCGCGACCCTGAGCAGGGCTTGATCGCGCCCGCGGTGGCCGGCCAGCTGCAGGCCGGCCGGCAGGCCTGCCGAGGGCACGGGCAGCGACACGGCCGGATGACCCGACAGGTTGTAGGGGCCGGTGAAACGCCCCTCGGCGTTATCGTCGCCGACGCCGAACGGCGGATCCTGCTCGGGCGCGGTGAAGCCCACCGTAGGGCCGGCCAGTGCGTCCGCGCCATCCAGGCTGGCCTCGATGGCCGCGGTCAGCTCCCGGCGTCGGCCGAGCGCCCAGGCATACCGCTCGTCGGTCACCGCGGCGCCGAACTCGAGCAGCGCCCTCGTCCCGCCGGAATAGCCGCGGGTATCCCGGCCCGCGTGGACCAGGTGTGCCTCCCGGGCCACGATCACCGCGAGCGGCTCCTCCCAGGAGGCCAGCTCGTCCAGCCAGGGCCCGGTCAGCTCCGTGACGTTCCACCCAGCCGCGGCCAGCGCGTCCAGCGCCGCGGTCACCGCCGACCGCACCTCGGCCGTGACCGACGGGTCGGTTAGCTGGGCGGCAAGTACCCGCACGACGGGCGGCGCGGTCCCGCGCACGTCGCGGTCGCCGCCATCCCGGCCAGCCCGGTCGTCCCGGGGATCCCGGTCCTGCTGGCCGGCGAGCACCGCGAGCAGCAGCGCGGCACCGGCCGGCGTAGCCGTCAGCGTCCCGGCGTTGTCGCAGGTCGGCGACAGCGGGAAGACGCCGTCGAGCGGGACGAGCCCGGCCGTCGGCTTCAGCCCCACCACCCCGCAGTATGCCGCCGGGATCCGGATCGACCCGCCGGTATCGGTCCCGATGGCCAGCTCGCAGACGCCCGCGGCGACCAGCGCCGCCGACCCGCCCGAGGAGCCGCCGGACGTCCGCGACGGATCCCGTGGATTGCGCGTGTCGCCGACATCCGGGTGCGCGAAGCCGGCCGCGTACTCCAGGCACTGGGTGGTGGCGAAGACCTCAGCCCCCGCCCGGCGCAGCCGCCGGACAAGCTCGGCGTCGGCGACGGCGGGAGCGGGATCGTGCACCGGGCTGCCGTAGGTCGTCGGCACGCCGGCCACCGTGATGATGTCCTTGACCGCCACCGGCATGCCCGCCAGCGGGCCGCCCGTCGCCCGGTCCGGTGCCCCGATCACGGAGACGACCGCGTTGACCGGCCGGCCGAGCCGCTCCAGCCGCTCGTAGGCGGCCAGCAGGTCCAGGTTCGCCCGCGAGCAGGACCGCCGGCCCTGCTCGATCGCCGTCACGAGCTCGGCCACCCGGTGCACCAGCGGCCCGTCCAGCGGCCCGAGTATCGCCTCGACCTCGGTCGGGCGGTGCCGCACCGCGAGGTCGCGGTACACGCCGGAATGCGTCTTCGCCGACCCGCGGTTGAATTCAGCCAGCCCGCCGAGCGACCCCGCCAGGTCGGCGGGGTCGAAGCCATCGAACGGCATCGGGGTTACTGGCGCCTGGGCGAGCACCTGCCGGGCAAGCTCGGTCAGCATCGGGTGGAACGCAGTGTCCTGCAGTACCTCGAAGATCGGGAGGTCGCTGACGGCGGTGGCGAACAACATCGCGCCGTAAGCTTGCTTGGCCCACAGGTACCCGAGCACGTTGCTGGTGACACGGGCGTCCGCGATGTCGGCGGCGAGCGCGCGCACCCGGTCGGTGATGGTCCCGTCGATCTCGCCGATGACGAACGTCCCCCGGTTGCCGCGCAGCACCACGCCGGGGTCGATCACGTCGGCGCCGAAGTTGACGAAAGCCTCGACGACCCGGCCGCTGCCGAGCGAGTCAGTCAGCAGGCCGGCGTTCAGCCCGTTCTGCAGCGAGACGACGTAGCCGTCGCCGTGCATCCGGCCGGCCAGCACCGCGGCCGCGGCCGCCGTGTGGTGCGCCTTGACCGCGAGCAGCACCGGCCCGTCCAGCCGTTGCGGCAGGTCAGCGGGCATAACGGCGGTCACGGCAGCGGTGAAGTTCTCGACCGGGCCGGTGATCATCAGGCCGCGTTCGCTGATGGCCGCGGTGACCGCCGGATCGGCATCACAGACCAGCACCTCGTGGCCGTCCCTGGCCAGGCCGGCCGCTACCGTGCCGCCGATGGCACCGCAGCCGAGCACGAGGTAGCGCACGGCGCGAGATGTTACAACATCGTAAAGCTGCGCGATACGCCAGACGTCCGCTATTTACAAAACGCCGCGTTCAGGCCACATTGACTGGGACAAAGGTTTGCTCTGACCTGTCCCCCGGCCATGCCCCCGGCCGAATATATCCCAAAAGGGAGCTTTCATGACATATCGGACTCATGCGGTGAAGGCACTCACGGCGATCGGCGCCGTGATCCTGATGGCCGGCTGCGGGTCGTCGGGCGGGTCGGGCGGATCGTCGGGCAGCACCGGCGGAAGCGCCGGCGGCCCGGTGCACGGCGGCAACCTCACCTTCGCGGCGGTTCAGGATGCTCAGTCCATGAACGCCACCACCGTGTTCGACAACAACTCGATCTGGATCTTCGAGCAGATCTTCCAGACCCTGTACACGGTGACCAACGATGGCAAGAGCGTGATCCCCCAGCTCGCGACCAGTTACAAGGTCTCGGCGGACAAGAAGACGTATACGTTCACGCTCAGGCACGGCGTCAAGTTCTCCACCGGCAAGCCGCTGACGTCGGCCGACGTGAAGTTCTCCCTTGACCAGAACACCAAGGCCAGCCAGGGCTGGGGATTCATCAACACCGCGATCAAGTCCGTGTCCGCCCCGTCGCCCGACACCGTGGCTGTCCATCTCAAGTACCCCTGGGCGCCGCTGCTGGCCGACCTGTCGATCTTCGCCAACGGGATCGTGCCGGCCAACTACGGCGGCGAGACCGAGGCCCAGTTCTACAACCACCCGGTCGGCACCGGCCCGTTCAAGTGGGACTACTGGCATAAGGGATCCGCGCTGAGGCTGGTCCGCAACCCCTTGTACTGGGAGAAGGGCAAGCCCTACCTGAACAGCATCACCTGGACCGACGTGCCGAACGACAACACCAGGCAGCTGCAGCTCAAGGGCGGCCAGGCGCAGATCGACCAGTTCCCGGCCTGGTCCACGGTGGCCAGCCTGAAGGCGGCGCAGGGCGTCAACATGCACCTGTTCAACTCCACGCAGACCAACTACCTGGCCTTCAACGAGCTGCGCAAACCGTTCCAGGACGTGCACGTGCGGCGGGCGATCTCGCTCGCTATCAACAGGAACGCTCTGGTCAAGGCCGTGCTGTTCGGCAACGGCAAGCCGGCCAACTCGCTGTTCCCGCCGCAGGTGCCGTTCTACCAGGCGGCCACGCCCGGGCTGCAGTACAACCTGGCCGCCGCGAAGCAGGAGACGGCCAAGTCCAGCGTCCCGCACGGCTTCTCGACGACGATCGTGATCCCGGCGGGCAACTCCGACTACCTGACGATTTCCACCATCGTGCAGTCCGAGCTCAAGCCGCTGGGCATCAAGGTCAAGATCCAGCAGCTCGACCCGAACACGGAAAACAGCCAGACGCAGAACCTCAAGTACGACATGACGCTCACGCTGTGGACGATGGACATCGCTGACCCGGACGAGCTGGCCACTTTCGCGGTTGACCCTAAGTCCGGCGCTAAGTCCTTCTTCACCACCTACAACAACCCGCAGGTGGTCAAGCAGACCCACGCCGCCCAGCGGACCCTGAGCACGGCGCAGCGCCAGCAGTACTACAACTTCGTCCAGAGCCAGTCCGCGAAGGACGCGTTCATGGCCTTCCTCTACTACTCGCCCTACCCCTACGCGACCATGACCAGCGTGCACGGATTCTTCGTGACGCCGCTGGGCAACATGCACATGGAGAATGTCTGGCTCAGCAAGTAAACGCGACGGGAACGCGCGGAAGGTAACGATCGCCCGTGGGGCGGATGTCGTTCGTGGGCCGGCGGCTGCTGCAGCTCGTGCCAGTGGCCGTCGGCGTCACGATCCTCGTGTTCTTCATGATCCACCTGATCCCCGGTGACCCGGCCAGGACGATCCTCGGCATCCACGCGACGCCGCGGGCGATCGCCGAGCTGCACCGGGAATGGGGCCTGAACCGGCCGCTGCTCAGCCAGTACTGGCTCTTCCTTGACCGGCTGCTGCACGGCAACCTGGGGGTAAGCCTGATCTACGGTGTGCCGGTCAAGACCCTCATCCTGCAGCGGCTGCCGGCCACCCTGTGGCTGATCACCTATGCGGCCGTGATCGCGGTGCTGATCAGCGTGCCGCTGGCGATGCTCGCCGCGACCAGGAAGGACGGCGTCCGCGACCACGTCGTCCGGGCCGTACCGCTACTCGGGCTGGGGATGCCCGCGTTCTGGCTCGGATTCCTGCTCATCTACGGGTTCGGGATCACCTACAAGATCTTCCCGGTCGGCGGCTACGGATCGGGCTTCCTCGGTCACCTGTACTACATGTTCCTGCCCTCCCTGACCGTCGCCATCGCGCTCGCCCCGGTGGTCATCCGCAGCCTGCGGGCCAGCATGCTGAGCGTCCTCGGCGCGGATTACATCACGACGGCCAGGTCCAAGGGCGTGCCGGGCAGGCGGCTCTTCCTCCGCCATGTCCTGCGCAACGCCGTGATCCCGGCCGTCACCGTGCTGGGCATCAACATCGGGTTCCTGATCGGCGGCACCGTGATCGTCGAGTCAGTCTTCGCCATCCCCGGCATCGGCCAGCTGATGATCAATGCCATCTTCCAGCGGGACTTTCCCGTCGTGCAGGGCGTCACGCTGGTGTTCGCCGTCCTGGTGATCCTGGTGAACCTGCTCGCCGACGTGGCGTACGCGTTCCTCGACCCGAGAGTGAGCTTCGACCGGTGATCGAACCAGGCGTTGGCGGACAGTTCTTCGCGCCGGGCAGCGGTGCCGTCATCGAGCTTGACCGCCCGCCCGCTGAGCGGGGCGCGCCACGCCGGGCTACCTGGTACCGGCAGCCTGCGCTGATGGCCGGGCTGGTGATCACGGGCATCATCGTCGCGATGGCCCTGGCCGCACCGCTGATCACCTTTTACAACCCGATCGCGCAGAACCTCAACGACACCCTGCAGGGGCCGAGCGCCCAGCACTGGCTGGGCACCGATCAGCTGGGCCGGGACATCTGGACCCGGCTGGTCTACGGCGCGCGGGTCGACCTCAAGGTCGGGTTCATCGCCGTGCTGTTCCCGTTCTGCCTGGGCACCGTGCTCGGGACGCTGGCCGCCTATTTCGGCGGCTGGGCCGACGTGGTGATCATGCGGCTGGTCGACGTGGTGGTCGCTTTCCCGTTCTACGTGCTGCTGATCGCGCTGGTGTTCGTGCTCGGTCCCGGCGAGAGCAGCATCTACATTGCGATCACGATCGTCGGCTGGGTGTCCTACGCCCGGCTGGTGCGCGCCGAGATCCTGGTGGCCAAACGGCAGGAGTACGTGCTCGCCGCCCGCGGCGGCGGCCTGTCCAACCTGCGCATCATGCGCCGCCACCTGCTGCCGAACACCATCAGCCAGTCGGTCATCTACGGGATGTCGGACATCGTGCAGGACATCCTCGCGATCGTCACTCTGGGCTACTTCGGCCTGGCCATCCCGCCGCCGACGGCAGAGTGGGGATCGATGATCAATGAGGGACAGAACTTCCTGACCACGCACTGGCAGCTGGCCACGATCCCCGGCCTCGCCGTCATCATCGTCGGGCTTGGGCTTTCCCTGATCGGTGACGGGCTCGCCGACCTGCTGCGGCCGGGGCAGTCATGACGCCTCCGATGCTCGAGGTCCGCGACCTGCACGTGCAGATCGCGAGCGGCAGCGGTCTGGTGCGCGCCGTGGACGGAGTCTCGTTCGAGGTCGTCAAGGGTGACGTGCTCGGGCTGGTCGGGGAGTCCGGCTCCGGCAAGAGCATGACCCTGCGTGCCATCCTCGGCGTGCTGCCGCCGGAGGCGCGGGTCACCTCCGGCGAGGTGCTGCTGGACGGGCAGGACCTGGTGCCGCTGCGCCAGTCCGACCTCAACCGGATCCGCGGGCCGAAGATGTCGATGATCTTCCAGGAGCCGATGAGCGCGCTCAACCCGGTCATGCGGGTCGGCAGCCAGATCGCCGAAGGGCCGCTGATCCACCTGGGCATCAGCCGGGCCAAGGCCGCGGAGCGGGCGCTCGACCTGATGCGCCGGGTCGGCATCCCGGATCCGGCGCGGCGGTTCCGTGCCTACCCGCACGAGTTCTCCGGCGGCATGCGCCAGCGCGTGATGATCGCGATCGCGCTGTCCTGCGAGCCGGAGATCATCCTGTGCGACGAGCCGACCACGGCGCTGGACGTGACGATCCAGGACCAGATCCTGCGGCTGCTGGCCAGGCTGTGCCGCGAGTCCGGGGTCAGCCTGGTCTTCGTCACCCACGACCTCCCGGTGGTCGCCCAGGTCTGCCAGCAGCTCGCGGTGATGTACGGCGGCAGGCTGGTGGAGTCCGGGCCGGTCCGCGAGGTGCTGCACGACCCCCGGCATCCGTACACCCTCGGGCTGGTCCGCTCGGCGCCGGACTTCGACAACGTCCGCGAGGCCCTGGTGCCGATTCCCGGCTCGCCGCCGAGCCTCATCTCACCGCCAGCCGGGTGCCGGTTCCATCCGCGCTGCAAGTTCGCCGAGGAGAACTGCCAGGTGACGGAGCCGCCGCTGAAGCCGCTGCCCGGCGGGCGGATGACGGCCTGCCTGCATCACGAGCGGTGCATCGAGTCGATCGAGGCGGAAAGGGCAGCACAGTGACAGCCGCGGCCCTGCCGGCCCCGGCAGCGCCGGCCGCCGCGGATGGCGGGGCGCTGCTCACCGCGGATGGCGTGTCAGTGACCTTTGCCATCGGCTCGGCGCTCAGCGCGCGGATGCGGCACGAGGAGCGGGTGCTCCGCGCGGTCGACGGGGTCGATCTTGAGATCAGGCGCGGCGAGGCGCTCGCGCTCGTCGGCGAGTCCGGTTCCGGAAAGTCGACGCTGGCCCGGGCATTCACCGGGCTGGCGCCGCTGGCGGGCGGCGAGATCAGGTTTGACGGGCGGGTACTGCCCGCCCGGCGCAAGCGCGCCGACCAGCGCCGGATCCAGATGGTCTTCCAGGATCCCTACTCGTCGCTGAACCCGCGGCTGACCGTCGGCGGCATGCTGCACGAGCTGATCCGCGTGCACCATGTCGTGCCCAGGGACGAGGTGACCTCGTTCAGCCGGGAGCTGCTCAGCCTGGTCGGGCTCGGCGACGAGGCGCTGTCCGCTTATCCCCGGCAGTTCTCCGGCGGCCAGCGGCAGCGGGTCGCCATTGCCCGGGCGCTGGCGCTGCGCCCGGACATCCTGGTCGCCGACGAGCCAGTGTCCGCGCTCGACGTCAGCGTGCAGGCGACGATCCTGAACCTGCTGCGGGACCTGCGGGCCGAACTCGGCCTGACGCTGATGCTGATCTCGCACAATCTCGCCGTGGTCCGGCATCTCTGCGACCGGGTGGCGGTCATGTACCTCGGCCGGATCATCGAGGTAGCGCCCACCGAGACGCTGTTCAGCGACCCGCAGCACCCGTACACCCGCGGCCTGATCGAGGCGATCCCGAAGCTGAGCACCGCCGGTGACGAGGGCGCGCCCGCGATCGCCGGCGATCCGCCGAGCCCGCTGCGGATCCCGGCGGGCTGCCGGTTCCGTACCCGCTGCCCGATCGCGCAGGATCGCTGCGAGCAGGAGGATCCGGCCCTTCGGATCTCCGGTGACAACTCCGCGCACAGCGCGGCCTGCCATTTCGCGTTCCCCGCCGGGGGCGCCAGCTAGGCGACGGCCGGACCGCGGCCGCCGGACGTGCCCAGGAGGGATTTGCCATCACCCAGCCAGTCATGATCGCAAGTGAACGCGGTGAGGTCGGCCTCGCCGCCGGGATGGCGCTGCTCCGCGCCGGGGCGAGCGCCCTCGACGCCGTCGAGGCGGCGGTCCGGGAGGTGGAGTCCAACGAGGCCGACCACTACGTCGGCGTCGGCGGGCTGCCCAACCTGCTCGGCGAGATCGAGCTTGACGCCTCGATCATGGATGGCGCTACCCGCCGTGCCGGGGCGGTCGCGGCGGTCAAGGGCTTCCCGCATCCGATCTCGATCGCCAGGGCCGTCTGCGATCAGCTCCCGCAGCACCTGCTGCTGGTCGGGGCCGGCGCGGAGCGGTTCGCCGATGAGGCAGGCATCGAGCGCGGCGAGACGCTGACCGACGAGGCCGTGGCGATGTGGCGCGACGGTCTGTCCCCGGCGGGCATGGACCGGGCCGGGGACACGCACGGGCCGGGTGAGCTGGCCTACCGGCGCAAGGCGCTGGACCGGCTGAAGGCCATGGTGCCGCCAGAGGGCCCATGGGGAACGGTGAACGTGATCGGCCTGGACCTGGCCGGCAACCTGGCGGTGGGCGTGAGCACCAGCGGCTACCCCTGGAAATACCCGGGCCGGGTCGGCGACTCGGCGCTGATCGGCGCGGGGAACTACTGCGACAACGCCGTCGGGGGCGCCGGCTGTACCGGCCGCGGCGAGCTCGCCATCCGCGGCAACACCGCACGGTCGGTGCTGCTCGGCCTGGCCGCCGGGCACGACCCGGCGAAGGCGTGCGCCGAGGCGCTGCGGGACACGCTGGATCTGCCCGACGAGTTCCGCGCCCCGCTGCAGGCCCTGTGCCTGACCCCGGACGGCCAGCACGGCGCGGCGTCCACCAGGGCCGGGTCCACCTACGCCGTGATGACCGCCAGCGATCGTGACTTCCGCATCGCAGAGAGAAGGCAGCCATGAAGATCTTCCTTTCGAGCGATATGGAAGGAACCGCGGGCGTCGTCGCCTGGGACCAGTGCGTCGGCGACGGGCCGGAGGCCGCCGCCGGCCGGCGCCTGCTGCTGGACGAGGTCAACGCGGCGATCGAGGGTGCCGTGGCCGGCGGTGCCACCGAGGTCGTGGTGAACGACTCGCATTACCAGATGCGGAACCTGCCGCCCGGGGCCCTGGCCGGCCAGGCCTCGTACATCTCGGGCAGCCACAAGCCGCTGTACATGATGCAGGGGCTCGACGCCAGCGTCGACGCCGTGCTGTTCGTCTCCTATCACGGCTCGGTCGGCGCCCCGGCCGGCCTGTCGCACACCTACAGTCCCCGCACGGTCGTCGAGGCCAGGATCAACGGCACCGTCACCGGGGAGGCAGGCATCAACGCGCTGGTAGCAGCGCATTACGGCGTGCCGGTGGTGCTGGTGACCGGTGATCGGTGCGCGTGCGAGGAGACCGCCGCGCTGATTCCCGGCGTGCACACCGCCGTGGTGAAGGAGCACGTCAGCAGGCTCGCCGCGCACAGCCTGCACCCGGCCCGCGCCTGCCAGCTGATCCGGGAGACCGCCGCGAAGGCCGTCGCCGGCGCGGCGGCAGCGGGCCCGCCGCCGTACGCAACGCCTGCCGCCCTGGACATCTCGGTCCGTAACACCGATATCGCCGAGGCGGCCACCTGGGTCCGCGGGGTGGACCGGGCCGGGCCGCGGGAACTGCGGATCGAGGGCGACGACCTGCTGTCGGTGTACCGGTCATTCGCCTCGGCGATCCTGCTGACGACCTCGATCGCGGAGGCCGTGTGACGGCTGAAGACGCGGCAGCCGGCGCCCGCAGCCCGCAGCCGGTGCCGGGCTACCGGAGGCGGCGGCCGGGAGCAGGCCCGCCCGGCTTACCGCTGCCCGGGGGGCAGCGCCAGCGAGGTCGTCTGGAGGGGAGAACGTGACAGCGGAGAAGCGGCCACGGGAGTCCCGCCAGCCGTCGCCGTCCCGGCGCCGCGCATCCCGCCTGGTCGACATCGCCCAGGCCGCGGGCGTGCACGTATCGACGGTGTCCCGCGTGCTCAACGGCGATCCCGCCCAGTCGATCCGCCCGGAGACCTACGAGCGGATCCTGAGCGCGGCCCGCCAGCAGGGCTACCGGCCCAATGCCCTCGCCAGGGCGCTCAAGCGGTCCCGCGCCGGGGCCTTCACCTTCGTCATCCCGCTGCTGCGCAACCCGATCTGGGTGAAGCTGCAGCGCGGCTCGCTGCAGCGCGCGGCCGAGCGCGGCTACGTGGTCATGATCATGGAAGAGCCGACGGAGGACCCGCGGCCGCCGGACGCCTACCGTTACCTGGTGGAGGAGAGCCGCGCGGACGGCCTGCTGGTGGCCACCGCGCTGCGGGTCCCCGAGCACGCCGGGGGACTTCCGGCGGTCCCGCACGTCTACGTCAACCGCCGCGGGCCGCGCCGCGGCAATGACGTGGTGATGGACGAGTCGGGCGCGGTCAGGCTCTTCCTCGATCACGTCATCGGGCTCGGCCACCACCGCATCGCGCTCATCGACGGGCCGTCCGAGGTCGACACCGTCTACCGCAGGGTGTCCGCGGCCCGCCGGATGTGCGCGGCCCGCGGGGTCGCGCTGACGATCCGGCACGCCGCGCCCACCGAGGAAGGCGGCTGGCAGGCCACCACCCGGATGCTGCGGACCGGCCCGGTTCCCACCGCCTGCGGGGTCGGCAGCCTCAACCAGCTCTTCGGCGCGATGGGCGCGCTGCGGGACGCGAGCGTCGCCGTGCCGGATGCGATGTCACTGGTGAGCTTCGACGAGGACGAGTGCCTCGCCTTCCTCGATGTCCCGGTCACCAGCGTTTCCATGCCGCTCGCCGAACTCGGCAGCGCCGCGGTGGACGCGCTGATCGCGCGGGTCGAGGGCAGCCAGGCCGGGGATGTCATGGTCCGCGAGCCGATGAGCCTGCTGCTGCGCGACTCGGTGAGCCGCCCCGGCCGCCCGGCCGCCACCCGCGCCACCGGCAGCTAGCGGGCGGCCCGTCTGCGTCCCTGGTGCGCGACCCGGCCCGGATGCCGTCAGGGCTGGCCGGGCGGCGCCCAGGACGGAGCGCGCTTCTCCCGGAAGGCGGCCATCCCCTCGGCCGCTTCGGCGGACGCGAACAGCGACTGGGACAGCCCGGTGGTCCGGGCGAATGCCGCCGCGCGCGCCATCCCGGGCACCTCGTACACCAGCTGCTTCGCCGCGGCCAGCGCGGACGGCCCGCCGGCCATGAGCTTCCCGGTCAGCGCGCCGACCGCGGCGTCGAGCTGCTCCGGCGGCACCGCCCGGCTGATCAGGCCGGCCTCGGCGGCCCGCCCCGCGCTGATCCGCTCGCCGCTCAAGAACAGCTCCAGTGCGTCGGCGCGGCGCAGCTTCGGCAGGCAGACGACCGAGATGATGGCGGGCGCGACGCCGACGCGGACTTCGGTGAAGCCGAACCACGCGGTGTCGGCGGCGACGGACAGGTCGCACGCCGCCGCCAGCCCGACGCCGCCGCCCAGGCAGTGCCCGGCGATCCGCGCCAGCACCGGCTTCGGCGCGTCCTGGATGCCGGCCAGGACGTCGGCCAGGCTCGGGCGTGCCGCCGAGGCCGCGTTCCGGCCGGCGGACAGGTCGGCGCCGGCGCAGAACGCCGGGCCCGCGTGCGTCAGCACGATAACCCGGGCGCCGTCGTCGGCCAGGGCGGCATCAAGGCCGGTGGCTAGCCCGCTGAGCAGGGCGGGCGTCAGCGCGTTGCGGTTGTGCGGCTGGTTCATGGTCAGCGTCGCCACGCCGCCGGCGACCGAGTAGCGCACCGGCTGCCCGTCGCCGTCGGGTGCGGCGTCCTTGCCGGCGCGCCCGGCTGGATCACTCACGGCATCAGCTCCTCGGGGATGTCGACGACCCGGGACCGCAGCCATTCGCCGAGGCTCTTGGCCTGCGGATCGAGCCTCGTGCTGGCGGCCGCTCCTTCTCCGAGCAGCCCGGTGATGACAAAGTTGAGCGCCCGCAGGTTGGGCAGCTCGTAGCGCTGCACGGGCAGCGGCGCAGTCTCCGGCAGCAGCTCTTTCAGCATCTCGGCCGTGAGGAACCCGGCCAGCCATGCGTACGCCCGGTCGCTGCGGCACCACAGGCCGAGGTTGGCGTTGCCGCCCTTGTCTCCCGAGCGGGCCCCGGCCACCAGGCCAAGCGGCGCCCGTACCGCCGGCCGGCCCGCCGCGGGCCGGCCGTCCGGGGCGGGCCCGGGTGCCGGCCCGCGGGCCGGCACCCGGGCCACCACCGGCGGGTCGGGCGGCAGCACCGGCTCGACGGTCGCGGTCCCGCCGCCCGCCACCGTCACCTCCTGCCGCACCAGCGACGCGGGCACCACGGCCGGCCAGAACACGCCGAACGCCTGCGGGCCGGCCGTGAGGCCCGCCCCGAACATGCCGGGGTAGGACGCCAGCGCCAGCTCCGTGATCCTGGCGGTGAACGCGCGGCCCACCGTGCGCTCGTCGGTGTCCTTGACCGTGATCCGGAGCTGGGCCATGGCCTCCGCGTTCGTCGCCGGGTCCGGCGTGTCCGTCCGCAGCAGCGCGACGTCGACCGCGTCGAAGGCGTCCCGGCCGCCGGGCACGCCCGCCCACAGGGCGCGCTCGACCAGCTCAGCCTTGGCCTCGATGTCCAGCCCGGTGAGATACACGGTGATGGTCGAGCGCCAGCCGCCGGTGTAGTTCACCGCGACCTTGGCGGTGGCAGGCGGTGAGTCACCGCGAACCCCGGAGATCCGCACCCGGTCGGGGCCAGCGGCCGACAGCAGGACGCTGTCCAGGCGTGCGGTGACGTCGGGATTGAGGTACGCCGGGCCGCCGATCTCGTAGAGCAGCTGGGCGGTCACCGTGTCCACCGACACCATTCCGCCCTGGCCGGGGTGCTTGGTGATGACGCTGGATCCGTCAGCGGCCACCTCGGCGACCGGGAAGCCGGGGTGCTCGAGCCCGGGGACCTCGGTGAAGAAGGCGAAGTTGCCGCCGGTGGCCTGCGCGCCGCACTCGATCACGTGGCCGGCCACGACCGCTCCCGCGAGGGCGTCCCAGTCGTCGCGCCGCCAGCCATGCCACCATGCCGCCGGGCCCACCGTCAGGGCCGCGTCGGTGACCCGGCCGGTGATCACTATGTCGGCGCCCCGCGCCAGCGCATCGGCGATGCCCCACCCGCCGAGGTAGGCATTGGCCGTGATGACCGCGCGGTCGCCGAGCGGCTCGCCGGTGTCGAGATTCGCGAAGTCCACTCCAGCGGCCCGCAGCTCCGGCAGCCGCGGGACCAGGTCGTCGCCGGTGACATAGGCGATGACCGGATCGAGGCCGAGCTTGGCCGCCAGCGCGGCCACGGCATCGGCGCACCCACGCGGGGACAGCCCGCCCGCGTTGGAGACCACCTTGATCCCGCGGTCCAGGCAGTCGCCCATGACCTGCTCCAGCTGGGTCACGAACGTGCGGCCGTAGCCGGCCGCGGGATCCCGCTGCCGGTTCTTCGCGAGGATCAGCATGGTCAGCTCGGCGAGCCAGTCGCCGGTCAGCACGTCGATGGGCCCGCCGTCGACCATCTCGCGCGCGGCGGCCAGCCGGTCGCCGTAGAAGCCGCTGCAATTGGCGATGCGGATCGGCGCCGTCACGTGAGCTCCGCGATGACGGCCAGCAGGTCACCGCCGCTGACCTGGTCGCCGCGACGGGCGCGGACGTCGCCCACCACCCCGGCGCGCGGCGCGGTGATGCGGTGCTCCATCTTCATCGCCTCCACGATGATCAGCAGCTGGCCGGCCGCGACGGCGTCGCCGGGCCGCACGTGCACCGCGAGCACGGTGCCCGGCATCGGCGCGATCAGGCCGCCGGCCACCTGCTCAGGCTCGGCCGCGGGGAAGCGCGGCACGGCGGTCAGCGGCACGTCACCGGCCGGGCCCTGCACCCACACCCGGTCGCCGTCGCGGAGCACGTGCAGCCGGTGCCGGCGCCGGCCGTCGGCCAGCTCGATCCAGCCGTCCCCGGCCCGGTGCACGGTGACGGTCATCCGGGCCGCGTCGCGGCCTGCCGCGTCGCCCGGCAGGGCCGCCGGGCTGGCCGGCTCGCCGCCCGCCGTGTCGCCCGGCACGGTCTCCGGGCTGGCCGCCTCGCCGTCCGCCGCCTCGCCCGCTGGCCCGCCCGGCGCCGCGTCCGCAGCGAGCCCTGTCCCGGTGACCTCGACGGCGAAGCGGCCATCGCGCTGGCTCCGGTAGCTGACCTCCAGCGTGCCGGCCTGGTGCCGGTACCCGGCCCGCTCCGGCGGCATGACGGAGTTGCGCCATCCGCTCGGCAGCGTGCGCAGCACCGGCGTGGCGGCCCGGGCGGCGGCCTGGCCGGCCAGCGCCGCCACTACCGCGGCGATGCGCACGTCGCCGGCCGGCCGCTGGCGGGCCGCGGCAACGCCGGTCTGCTCGATGAACGCGGTGGTCGTGTCCCCGGCCAGGAATCGCGGGTGCCGCAGGGTGGCGATGAGGAAGTCCCGGTTGGTGGTCACGCCGCGGATCCGGCTCCGCTCCAGGGCCAGCGCCAGCCGGAGCGCGGCCTCCGTCCTGGTGGGCGCGTGCGCGATGACCTTGGCGAGCATCGGGTCGAACTCGACTCCGACCGTGCTGCCCCGCTCGACGCCCGAGTCCCACCGGCAGGGCGGGTCAGCAGCCGGGTGCCAGTCGAGCAGGGTGCCGGTGGTGGGCAGGAAGCCGGCCGCCGGGTCCTCGGCGTACAGGCGCGCCTCGATGCCGTGCCCGCTGACGGCCAGGCCGGCCTGGGTTACCGACAGCGGCAGTCCCTGGGCCACCAGCAGCTGCTCGCGGACCAGGTCGAGGCCGGTCACCGCCTCGGTAACCGGATGCTCGACCTGCAGCCGGGTGTTGACCTCGAGGAACCAGAACTCGCCCGACGGCGCCAGCACGAACTCGACGGTCCCGGCGCCCAGGTAGCCGGCGGCCTTCGCGGCGGCCAGCGCGACGGCGCACATCCGGTCGCGCAGCGCCGCGTCCAGGGCGGGCGACGGGCTCTCTTCGATGATCTTCTGGTGGCGGCGCTGGATCGAGCACTCACGCTCGAAGCAGTGCACCACCCCGCCGCGGGCGTCGGCCAGAACCTGGATCTCGACGTGCCGTGCGCCCGCGATGTACGGCTCGACGAACACCCGGGGGTCCCCGAAGGCCGCGGCCGCCTCCCGGCCGGCGGCCGCGACAGCCTCGCCAAGCTCGGCGGCAACCGGCACGACCCGCATGCCCTTGCCGCCCCCGCCCGCGGCGGCCTTCACGAGTACCGGCATCGGAAAATCATCGGGAACGGGCAGGGCGTCGCCGGTCACTTCCCAGGACGGCAGCACGGGCACCCCGGCAGCCGACATCATCTTCTTGGCGGCCAGCTTGTCCCCAAGCGCCTCGATGACGTCGGCGGGCGGGCCGACCCAGGTCAGCCCGGCGCCGGCGACCGCGCGGGCGAAGTCAGCCCGCTCGGCGAGGAAACCGTAGCCGGGGTGGACGGCGTCGGCCCCGGCGCCGGCCGCGGCGTGCAGCAGGGCGTCGATGTTCAGGTAGGTCTCGGCGGCGGTGCGGCCGGCCAGCGGTACCGCCCGGTCGGCGTCGGTCACGAACGGCTCGCCGGCGTCGCCGTCCGCGTACACCGCTACCGAGGTGATCCCCATGGCGGCCGCGGTCGCGGCGATGCGGCGGGCGATCTCGCCCCGGTTCGCGATGAGCAGCGTGGCGATCACAGCCGGAACACCCCGTAGCCGGCGGCCCCCTGCACCGGGCCGCTGTGGCAGGCCGACAGCGCCATGGCCAGCACGGTCCTCGTGTCGCGCGGATCGATGATCCCGTCGTCGGCCACCCGCCCGGTGGCATACAGTGCCAGCGATCCCGCCTCGGCGAAGTCCTCCACGGCCTGGGTAACGGCGGCCTCGGCCTCCTCGCTGACCTGCTCGCCGCGGCGGGCGGCCCGCTCCCGGCGGACGATGGACATTACGCCGGCCATCTGCCGCGGCCCCATGATCGCGATCTTGGCGGTCGGCCAGAGGAACACGAACCTGGTGTCGAACGCCCGCCCGCCCATCCCGTAGTTCCCGGCGCCGTAACTGGCGCCGAGGATGACGGTGACGTGCGGGACTCTGGAGTTCGACAGCGCGTTGATCATCTGGCTGCCGTGCTTGACGATGCCGCCCCGCTCGTAGTCGCGGCCCACCATGTACCCGGTGATGTGCTGCAGGAACACCAGCGGGGTGCTGGTCTGGTTGCACAGCTGTATGAACTGCGCCGCCTTCTGCGATGAGTCGGAGAACAGCACCCCGTTGTTGGCGAGCACCCCGGCGGGAAAGCCGTGGATCTCGGCCCAGCCGGTCACCAGGGTCGGCCCGTAGCGGGGCTTGAACTCCTCGAACCTGCTGCCGTCCACCACCCGGGCGATGATCTCCCTGACGTCGACCGGGGTGCGCAGGTCAGCGGGCATCAGCCCGAGAAGCTCCTCCGGGTCATAGCGGGGCGGCTCGGGGGCCGCGGTGACCGGGCCGGGCCCCAGCTTCCGCCAGTGCAGGTGAGCGATCACGTCGCGGGCCATCCGGATGGCCTCGTGCTCGTCCTCGGCCAGGTAGTCGGCCAGCCCGCTGACCGTCGCGTGCATCTGCGCCCCGCCAAGCTCCTCGTCCGCCGAGTCCTCGCCGGTTGCCACCTTCACCAGCGGCGGGCCGCCGAGGAAGACCTTGGCGTGGCCCCGGACGAAGATGTTGTAGTCCGACATGCCCGGCTGGTAGGCGCCGCCGGCCGTCGAGCTGCCGAACACCACCGACATGGTCGGTATCCCCAGCGCGGACAGCTCGGTAATGTCGTGGAACATGCGGCCGCTCTCGGCGAAATGGCTCAGGTTGCGGCGCATCACCGCGGCCGGGTCGTCGCCGGACGACAGCCCGCGAAGGTCGCCGCCGGCCGATTCCACGAACTGGATATAGGGCATGCGGTTGTCCCTGGCGACCTCCAGGGCACGCATCAGCTTGCGGATGCTCACCGCGGTCATGGCGCCGCCGAGGTCGGTCGGGTCATTGCCGACGATCACGCACTCGGTTCCCTCGACCACCCCGATCCCGAGGACCATGCCGCCGCCCACGGCGTAATTGGTCTGGTAGCCGGCCAGCGGGCTCAGCTCGAGGAACGGGGTGTCGGGATCGAGCAGCAGCGCGATGCGCTCCCTGACGGTCATCTTGCCGCGGCCCCGGTGCCGCTCGATCGCCTTCTCGCCGCCGCCGAGCGACGCCTGCTCGAGCAGCCGGCCGATCTCGGCGAGCAGCCCGAGCATCTGGCCGGAGTTCGCCAGGAATGCCGCGTCGCGTGGGTCGACCGCGGTGGGCAGGACCGGCGCAGGCATCGGATGAGACCTCCCGTGTGTGGCACGTCCTGGCCGGGCGCGCCGGGCCGCCCCGCGGGCTCCCGGCCGCCCGCCCGCTCAGTCGGCGAAGCCGTCCATGCGGGCCAGGATCTGGAGCATAACCTCGTCAGCCCCGCCGCCGATCGAAAGCAGGCGGCTGTCCCTGAAGTACCGGGACACCCAGGTTTCCGCCATGTAGCCGAAGCCGCCGTGGAACTGCAGGCAGGTATCGGCGACCGCGCGCGCCAGGCGGCCGGCCTTGAGCTTGGCGATGGTCGCGAACCGGGTGGTGTCCTCGCCGCGAGCGTAGGCGGCCGCGCAGGCGTAGTTGTAATGCCGCAGCAGGTCCACCTCGGCGGCCAGTTCGGCCAGCCGGAACTGCACGTACTGCCGGGACAGCAGCGGGCCGCCGAATACCTGCCGCTCGCGCAGGTAGCCGGCGGTGCGGCCGAGCGCGGCGTCCATCGCGCCGACCGCGGTGTAGGCCGCGATCATCCGCTCGTTCTGGAACTGGCCCATCTGCTGCTGGAAGCCCCGGCCGATCTGGCCGATCGTGTTGGCCACCGGGACCCTGGCGTCGGTGAAGGAGAGTTCCGCCGTGTCCGAGCACCCGTTGCCGAGCTTGCTCAGCTTCCTGCTGACCGCGAACCCGGGGGCATCGGTCGGGAAGATGATCTGCGACATCCCCCGGTAGCCGCCCGCGCCGGAGGTCCGGGCCAGCAGGCACAGCCAGTCCGCCTGGGTGCCGTTGGTGATGTAGAGCTTCGACCCGTTGATCACCCAGTCGTCGCCGTCGCGCACGGCCCGGGTCCGGATCCCGGCCACGTCCGAACCGGCGTCGGCCTCGGTGACGGCGATCGCGGCCACCATTTCGCCGCGCAGCGCCGGTGCCAGGTACCGCTGCTTGAGCTCGTGACCGCCGTGGCGGTGCAGCGACGGGGTGGCCATGTCGGTCTGCACGGTGATGGCCATCGCCACCCCGGCGCACCCCATCCGGCCGAGTTCCTCGCCCAGGATCACCGTGTAGGAGTGATCGGCCCCCTGCCCGCCATAGGCGGGCTCGTATTCCAGGCCGAGCAGCCCGGCAGCGCCCAGTGCCTTGAAGAGCCGGTGCGCGGGAAACGCCTCGGCTTCCTCCCACTCGCTGATGTGCGGCACGACCTCGCGCTCAAGCACGCCCCGCACCGACTGGCGGAACGCTTCGTGATCAGAGGTAAACAGAATATTCTCATCCGTATATAGATATGAAAAATCTTGCTGACGTAAGGAATCGTAGAGTGGTCATTCCCGGCCCGCAAGACCCCGGCTGGCTAGGCCGCGGGCAGTCCGGCCCTGGCCGCGGCGCGGCGCCAGGCGCCAACGGCCGCCGCTATGTCACCCGCGCTGACGCCGACGTGGGTGAGCATGCGCACCCGGCCGCCGCCGATCGACACCCGCACGCCCTCGGCGGCCAGCAGGTCCGCCCATTCCCGCGCGTCATGGCCGGTGCCGGCCACGTCGGCGAACACGATGTTGGTCGCTACATCGGCCGGGTCCACGGCGCCCGGCACGGTCTCGGCCACGCCCTCGGCCAGCCGGCGGGCGTTCGCGTGGTCTTCGTGCAGCCGCGCGGGGCCCTCCGCCAGCGCGATCAGGCCCGCCGCCGCCAGCACGCCCGCCATCGCGGTGACCGCCGCGCCCGCCGGGCAAGCCGCCCGCCACCCAGCTCGCCGATCCGCCCCAACCGGCGCAGCGGCATGATCAAACTACGCTCGGCAGCAGGAGGGAAAGGCGGTACATCACCCCAGAAGGGTTATTCCACGGCTCCCGCCATCAACTCAGCGGAGCGTGGGGCATGGAAACGAATCGGGGTGATGCCGTGAGCACCGAGATCATCATCAGTAATTGAACGATGGGCAAACGATGGAAAGACGCGGCGTTACGAAAGGCTCGCGTGATGACAAACCGGTATCCTGCGTGCCCTTACCAGCTACCGGCAGCCAGCGCATTACCCGGACTGGGTGATTGGCTCAGCCCACTCCGGCGATGCCGGGAGCGGCTGCGACTCCTGCAGGTGCCGGTACGGGCCGTGGGTCAGGATGAGCTGCTGGTGGGTGCCGCGCTGCACCACCGTGCCGTGGTCGAGGACGATGATCTCATCGACCTGGTCGAGCCCGTCAAGCTCATGCGTGATGAGCAGGGTCGCGCGGCCGGCCGTGATCGCGAGCAGGTCAGCGGTGAGGGCAGCGCGGGCTGCTGGGTCGAGGTGGGCGGTGGGCTCATCGAGCACGAGCACGGCCGGATCCGCGAGCAAGGCCCTGGCCAGGGCGAGCCGCTGGCGTTCACCGCCGGACAAGGCCGCGCCGTGCGCGCCGACGCGGGTATCCCAGCCCTGCGGCAAGGAACGGATCCATGGCAGCAGCCGGGCGCGAGCGGCCGCCGAGGCCAGCTCGTCGTCGGATGCGCCGGGCCGGGCCATGCGGAGATTGTCACGGATGGTGGCATTGAAGATGTGCGGATCCTGGGGGCAGCCGCCGATCAGGCGGCGCACCTCATCGGCGGCATAGCTGGCCAGGCTGGCGCCGTCCAGGGTGACGGTACCGCCGACGGGGTCGCGGAAGCGCAGCAGCACGGCGGCCGCGGTGGACTTGCCTGCACCGCTGGGCCCGATGAGGGCGACCCTGCGGCCCGGCGGCAAGTCAAGGTCGAGTCCGTCAAGCGCGAGCGGCCCGTCCGGCTCATACCGGACTTGTACTCCGCTGAGCTGCACGTGCACGGGCCCGGCTGGCAGCGGGAGGGGAGATTCCGGCTCAGCGACGGGTCGCGGCGCATCGAGGATTGCGCCGATCCGGACGGCCGAGGCGCGCGCGGCACCAAGCTGGAGGGCGGCCGCTGGCATGACGGTGACGGCCTCGAACGAGGCCAGCGCGGTGAGGGCCAGCACGGCCAGCGGCACCCGGGTCAGCGTGCCGTCGCCGACGGCGGCCACGCCCAGAACGAGCACAGCCCAGAGGGTGAGCCCGGTAAGGCCCATGATCAGGCCGCCGCCCAGGCCGGCCGCGATGGCAGAGCGCCTGGCCAGGGCCGTCAGCTGGTCGTCCGCTTGAGTAACGGCGGCGAGGGCCGCGTCCTGGGCGCCGAACGCGTGCAGCTCGGCAGCGCCGGACAGCAGGTCGGTGACCGTCGCGCCGAGCTCGCCCCGCGCGGGGGCGGTGAGCCGAGCCGCCCGGCGGGAAGCCGCGACGGCCAGGGCCGGTGCCGCAGCCCCGGCCGCCAGCAACCCCAGCGCTAGCACGGCGCCCGCCGGCGCGAGGATGAGCAGGCATGCTGTCACTGCTCCTGCGCCAACGAGGGCGGCGGCGAGCGGCGGGCCGATCCCCCGGATGAACAGGTCCTGGGTGGCGTCCACGTCGCTGATCAAGGCGGCCAGCAGGTCACCGGACCGGAAGGCGGCCAGCCCGGCCGGCGCTAGCTTCTCCAGCCGCCGGTAGATCGACACCCGGATGTCAGCGAGCACCCGGAACGCTACATCATGCGAGGTCAGGCGTTCGAGGTAGCGGGACACCCCGCGACCGATGGACAGGGCGCGGACCGCCACCACCGCCACCGAGATGGCCAGGATGCTGGGGTGCTCGGAAGCGCGGGCAAGCAGGAAGCCCGACATGGCGAGCAGCGCCACGCCGCAGCCGGTGGCGGCCGCTCCGGCCGCTGCGGTGAGCAGTAGCCGGCCACGCAGCGGCCGGGCGAGCCACAGCAGGCGCCGCAGCGGGCGGCCATGAGCGGACGCGGGAGCGGGACCCGCCGGCCGGCCGATCACTGCACCACCGCGGCCGCCGGCCGGCTGGCCGGCCACTGTGGCCCGGCCGGCGTCAGCAGCTTCCCGTGGTCAAGCCCGATCACGCGGCCGGTCCCGCTGGTCCAGCCCCGGCTGTGGGTGACGAGGATGATCGTGCGATGGGCCAGCACGGTCTCGATGACCTGCCCGATCTGGCCCGCGCTCGCTCGATCCAGGTGAGCGACAGGCTCGTCCATGAGCAGCAGCGGCACCTCCCGCAGAAACGCGCGGGCCAGCGCGATTCGCTGCCGCTGGCCGGCGGACAGCCGCAGTCCGCGCTCCCCCAGCCGGGTGGCGAAACCGGCCGGCAGGGCCTCGATGAACTCCGCTGCGCCTGCCAGCCGGGCGGCGCGGTGGATCGCGGCGGCCTTCGCGCGGGGCTGGCCCAGGGCAATGTTGTCCGCCACGCTGCCGGCGAAGAGATAGGGCTGCTGTGGCACCCAGGCGATCTGGGCGCGCCACAGCTCTGCCGGGATCGCATCCAGGTCGGCGCCGCCCACCTGGATCGTCCCCGCGGCCGGCCGGATGAACCGGAGCAGCAGCGCGAGCAGCGTGCTCTTGCCCGCGCCGCTCGGCCCGGTCAGCACGACCTGCTCCCCTGGCTGGATCGTCAGGCTCACCGCGTCCAGCGCCGGGTGATGCCGGCCGGGATAACTGGCAGCGACCCCGGTGAGCCTGATCTCGTCGGCTCCCAGGTCCGCATGCGCGCTGCGGCGGCGCGTGGGCACCAGGCCGGCCGGGGTCGGCTGGGTATCCAGGATCTCGAAGACGCGCCCGGCGGCGGCGGCGCCCTCCATGCTGGCGTGGAAGTGCGTTCCGATCGCCCTGAGCGGCAGGTAGGCCTCCGGGGTCAGGAGCAGCACCAACAGTGCCGTCTGGTACCCGAGGTGACTTCCCAGCAGCCGCAGCCCCACCTCGACCGCGACCAGGGCAGTCGCCAGGGCGGCGGCCAGCTCCAGCACCAGGGCGGAGAGGAAAGCTACCCGGAGAGCGGACATGGTGGCGGTCCGGTGCGCGTTGGTGACCTTCCCGATCACCTCTTCCTGTGCCTTCGCGCGGCCGAACACCTTGAGCGTGGGCAGTCCCTCCACCACATCAAGGAAGTGGCCGGCCAGGGTCGCCAGCAGCCGCCATTGCCGCCGCGTCCTGGCTTTGGTGTGCCAGCCCACCAGCACGGCGAAAACCGGGATGAGCGGCAGCGTCACGCCGATGATGACCGCGGAAATCCAGTCGGCGGCCGCCACCCGGGCCAGCACCGCGATCGGCACCAGGACCGCGAGCACCAGCTGCGGGAGGTAGCGGGAGAAATAGGGATCCAGGCCGTCGAGCCCCCTGGTGGCCAGCGTGGTGATCTCTCCGGTCCGCTGATCGCCCAGCCACGCCGGGCCGAGGCCAAGCGCGCGCTGGGCGAGTGCGCGGCGGAGCTGTGATTTCACGGTTGCCGCCGCCCGCAAAGCTGCCACCTCGCCGCCGTATGCCACCGCCGCCCGCGCGGTCACCACCATGAGCAGCGCCAGCAGGGTGCCGGACAAGGCGCCAGCGCCGCTGCCGCGCGCCGCCACCGCGAGCACGCGGGCGAGCAGGCCCGCCTGCGCCAGAATCAGCGCGGTCCCGGTGAGCCCAAGGCCGACGGTCAGGGCCAGGTGCCCCCGGGCGCCCCGCGCGTAGCGCAGCAGGCGCGGATCCAGCGGCCGCACGGCTGATGCCGGAATATGCCAGGCCCGGCTGTGCCGCGATCGGTTAGTCCGCACGCGGCGGTCGCGCGGCGGGGGTGTCCGCGGCCGGAGGGAGCGTGTAGACATCGTCAAGCGTCTCGATCTGCTGGGTGGTGAAGGTCCGCTCCCGGCGGATGTCGCGGGTAAAGGCCAGCCACCACGTGAGCAACGCTCCCAGCCGGTTGCGGTAGCCGGTCAGGAACGCGATGTGGATGAACAGCCAGATCACCCAGCCGAGGAAGCCGCCGACCTTCAGCGGTCCGGCTGAGACGACGGCACGGCCGCGGGAAATGTAGGCCGCTGAGCCGAGGTCACGGTAACGGAACGGCTTCTCGGCCAGGTTTCCGGAGACCTGGCGCCGGATGCGGTTGCCCGCGTAGAGCCCGGACTGCATCGCCACCTCGGCCACCCCGGGCAGCTTGTTCAGGCTCATCATGTCGCCCAGCACGGAGATCTCCGGATGCCCGGGGATCGTCAGATTCTCCCCGACCAGGATGCGCCCGGCCTTGTCGCGCTTGGCGCCGGTGGTGTTCGCGAGGGCCTCGGCGATGGGCGGTGCCTCCACGCCGGCCGTCCATAGCACGGTGCTGGCGTCGTAGCGGGTCTGCTCGCCAGCATGATCACGGACGAGCACCCCGCCCTGGTCGACATGAGTCACGATGCAGCCCATATGCTGCTCGACGCCGAGTGCCTGCAGGGCCCTGTCGGCCTTCTGCGAGAGTTTCGGCCCGAACACGGCCAGCGGCGCGCTGCCGCCGTCGAAGAGCAGTACCCGCGCATCCTCAGGCTTGATGCCCCGGAACTCGGCGCGCAGCGTCTTGGTGGCGACCTCCCGGATCTGCCCGGCGAGCTCCACGCCGGTTGGCCCGGCGCCGACCAGCGCGAACGTCAGCCAGCTCTGGCGTTCCCGCGGGTCGGTGGCCGTGTCTGCCATTTCGAACGCGCCATACACCCGGCGCCGGATCGCGAGCGCGTCGGAGATCGTCTTCATGCCCGGGGCCCAGCGGGCGAACTCGTCATGGCCGAAGTAAGACTGCCGGACCCCGGCGGCCACGATGAGGTGGTCATAGCCGAACTCGATGCGATCGCCACCGACCCTCCTGGCGATGACCCGCCGCCCGGCAGTATCAAAATCGGTTACCTCGGCCATCACGCAGTCGATGTTCTTGTACCTCTTGAGCAGGTCGCGCAGCGGAGCGGCGATCTTACCCTCGGACATGATCCCGGTAGCGCATTGGTAAAGCAGCGGCTGGAACACGTGGTGCTGAGCACGATCGATCAGCGTGACCGAGACGTTGCTGCGCTTCAGCCTGCGGGCCGCGAACAGTCCGGCGAAGCCGCCGCCGACGATCACGACGCGACGCGGCCCGGATTCGTCTGTCATCGGATGCTCCGGTCCGTCCCTCATCCTGCCGGGTCGTGCCAGCGATCCCCGCCGGGAAGCAGCCGGTCGGCCTCGGCCGGCCCCCAGCTGCCCTTGGCGTAGGGGTGCACGGGGGTCACGTCGCCGAGCACCGGGTCGACCACCCGCCACGCGGCCTCGACGGTGTCCTGGCGGGCGAACAGCCAGCGTTCACCGTCCAGAGCCGCGCCGATGAGCCGGTCATAGGGACGCATGTCGGATCCGGGCGCCGCCGCGAACGCCAGGTCCTCCGGCGCCGGCTCCATCCCGCCGCCCGGCTTCTTGCCGGCCAGCGTGAAGCCTACCTGGGTCTTCGGCCAGACCCGGAAACGCAGCGAGTTGCGGACGGCGAAGGGCTCGATCCCGAACACATCATGCGGCGGCCGCCGGAACCTGATATCGATCTCGGTCGCGGTGACCGCCATGCACTTGCCGGCCCGGATCAGGATCGGCACGCCTGCCCAGCGCCAGCTATCCGCGGCAAGCCGGACCGCGACGTAGGTCTCCGTGGTCGACTTCGGGTCAACCCCATCGACCTCGTGATAACCATCGTACTGGCCGCGCACCGTGTCCTCGGGGGTCAGCGGCCGCAGCGCCGCCACCACCCGTGACTTGGCGTCCCGCCAGGCCGCCAGGCCCTCCCCTTCCGGCGGGTCGGCCAGCACGGTGGCCAGCACCTGGAGCATGTGATTCTGGACCACGTCATTGATGGCTCCGGTCCGGTCGTAGAACCTGCCGCGGTCGGAAACGTCGAACGCCTCGGCCATCGTGATCTGGATGCTCTCCACGTAGGTCCGGTTGAGCAGGGGCTCGATCACCGAGTTGGCGAAGCGGACGAAGAGCACGTTCTGCACGGGATCAAAGGCCAGCCAGTCATCGACCCGGAAGATTGCCTCTTCAGGGAAGTACGTGTGCATCGTGGCGTTGAGCTCCTGCGAGCTAGCGATATCGTGGCCGAACGGCTTCTCCACCATGACCCTGGCATCCTTGGCGCGCCCCGCCGTCGAGATGCCCTTGGCGATCCTGCCGAACAGCGGCGGCGGCACCTCCAGGTAGAACAGCACCCTGCTGCCGGCGCCGATGGCGTCCGACATCGCCATGTAGGTGGCATCGTCGTCGAGATCCCCGTCCACGTAACGCAGCAGGCCGAGCATCTTCCGCGCGGGCGCGCTGTCCGGGTCCATGTGGTTGAGCCGCAGCGAGGCCGCCGCATAGTCGCGGAACTGGGCCAGCCCCCATCCGCTTTTCGCCACCCCGATGACGGGCACGTTGAGCACGCCGCGCTCGACCAGTCCGACCAGCGCCGGGAACGTCTCGATCTTGGCCAGGTCGCCGGTAGCACCAAAAATCACCAGCGCGTCTACTCTGTTCGTTGCCATGTCAGCTCCTCTGACGGATCGTGCGTCACCTATCCGATCGCGCCGCAGCACCGGCGGCATCACTCCGAGCGGGTGAGGACTGCAGGCGACCTGACGGGGACACTGGCGGTCTCGGCCGCCGCAGCGCGGCGCTTTTCTCTACCTCGTGACCAGGAGGCAACCGGGCTCGGTGACCAGGCCAGAAGGCGCAGCACGATCGCCTGTCTTGAACGCGGCCGAGTTCAGCGCCCTGTACCAGCGGTTGCGGCGCGCCTCCGTATGGGGTGCGGCCGACCGGCGCGGCGCGCTGAACAACATCACCCAGGACCGTCTGCTAGCCGCAATGAGCGAGGTCAGGCTCGGCCGCACAGCGACGCTTGCCGCCCCGGTAGAGTCGAGGTGGCGGGCAACGGGATTGCCGGCCGCGGTGTCCTGCTCGACATTCCGCGGCTGCGCGGGCTGCCGTGGCTCGAGCCCGGCGACCACGTAACCACCGACGACCTCACCGGGGCCGAGGATGCGCAGCATGTGCGCGTCGGCCCGGGCGATCTGCTGTTCGTGCGGGTCGGGCACCGCATCCGATCGCGATCTTGTGAAGTGCCCGGGCCTACGCCCGGCCTTCCGCTAGCTTCCCTGGCTAGCTGGCGGGGCAGCCGCATCGGGGGGAGCCATCGGCGGGCGGCGGGCGCCTTGCGTGGTGCTCGGCTGGGAAGCCGGCTGGAATTCCTGCCGGCTGAGCCGCCGCCGGAACACGTAGTAGGTCCAGGTCTGGTAGGCGAGCACGAACGGCAGGAAGATGACGACGACGACCGTCATCACCTTGAGCGAGTACGCCCCGGATGCGGTGTTATACACGGTGAGGTTGTATGCCGCGCTGGTGCTGGAGACCATCACGTTGGGATACAGGCCAACGAAGATCGACGCGATGCACGACGCGATGGTGATCGTAGTCGCAGCGAAAGCAAAGCCTTCGCGGTGCTCGTAAACGAGCCAGACGGCGGCGATGACGGCGAGCACGGCGAGCAGCTCAATCGGGTTGAGAAAGAACGTGCTACTGGAAGTCACGTGTGTCCAGATAGAGAAGGCCAGGACAGCTACCCCCGTCACCGGGGCCACGCGGCGGGCTAGGCGCCAGGCCCGCTCACGCATGTCGCCAACGGTCTTCAGGGACAGGAACGTCGCGCCGTGCAGCATGCAGATCAGCACCAGGGTGACGCCGGTGAGCAGCGCGTAGGGCTGGAGCAGGTCAAGGAATGAGCCGGTGTACTCCTGGTGGGCGTTGATCGGCAGTCCGTGCACCAGGTCGCCGAGTGCCACCCCGATCAGCAGCGGGGCCAGGAAGCTGCCCGCAGTCAGCGCGGCATCCCAGGTCCGGCGCCAGCGTTCCGCCGCGCGCTTGCCGCGGTACTCGAAAGACACGCCGCGGACCATGAGCGCCGCCAGCAGCAGCACGAGCGCGAGGTAGAAACCAGAGAACATGGTGGCGTACCAGCCGGGGAACGCGGCGAACATGGCGGCTCCGGCGACGATCAGCCAGACCTCGTTGCCGTCCCACAGCGGCCCGATCGTGTTGATGGCGGCCCGGCGGCCTGCCTCGTCCTTGCCAACGGCGCCGTGCAGCATGCCGACGCCGAAGTCGAAGCCCTCGAGGACGAAGAAGCCCGTCCACAGGACCGCGATGAGGATGAACCAGAACGGGACCAGTTTCATCGTGACCTCAATACTGGACGGCTGGCACGGGCGCGCCGACATCGGTCTCGGCGCGGGCCGGCGGGAGCTGCTCACGTGCGTACTTCAGCATCAGCATCAGGTCGACGGTCGCGAGCACGCCGTACAGCAGGACGAGGATAACCAGGCTGATCACGATGGAAGTGGTGCTGACCGACGGCGAGATGCCGTTTTTCGTCAGCATGATGCCCTGCACGATCCAGGGCTGGCGGCCGCTTTCTGTCAGCAGCCAGCCCGCGGTGTTCATCAGGAAAGGCAGCGTCGCGGCCCATATCGCCACCCACAGGAACCGCCGGGAGGTGCCGAGTTTCCTGCGGCGGATCAGCCAGAGCCCCCATCCGGAGATGAGGAAGACCAGGACCCCCGCGTAGGCCATCACCCGCATCGCCCAGTACTGGATGAAGACGTTCGGCACGTAATAGCCAGACCCGTAGCTCTTCGTGTACTGGGACTGCAGCGGGTCGAGGCCTACTACCTTGCCGTTCCAGTGGTTGGTGGCCAGCAGGGACAGGAGGTGCGGGATCTGGATGATCTGGGTCGGCGTGTGGTCGTTGTTGCCGCCGCCGATCTGGAACAGCGAGAACGAGCACGGCTGGCAGGTGGTCCACTGCGCTTCGGCCGCCGCGATCTTCATCGGCTGGTACCTGGCCTCGATTACCCCGAGTTCATCCCCAACCAGCATGGTGAAGAGAATCGCCGGGACCAGGACGACCAGCGCGAGCCTCGCTGACCGGCCGAACACGCCGGCGTCGCCGCCGTGCCGCAGCTGCCACGCGGAGACCGCCAGCATCACGCCGGCGCCGGTGACCAGCGACGCGAACAGCACCTTCGCATACCCCCACACGAACACCGGGTTGGTGAACACCGCCCAGATGTCGTTCAGCTGCGGCTTGCCACCGGCCATCGTGTAGCCGACCGGATGCTGCATCCATGAGTTGGCGGCCATGATGAATGCCGCCGACAGCACGGTGCCGGCCGACACCGCCCAGATCGTCGCCAGGTGTATCCGGCGCGGCAGCTTGTCCCAGCCGAACAGCCACAGCCCGAGGAACGTGGACTCCAGGAAGAACGCGGCCAGCCCCTCCATCGCCAGCGGGGCACCGAAGATGTTGCCCACCAGCCGCGAGTACGCCGACCAGTTCATCCCGAACTGGAATTCCTGCACGATGCCGGTCACCACGCCGATCGCGATGTTGATGACCAGCAGCGTGCCGAAGAAGCGGGTGAGCCGCAGGTAATCCTCGCGCTTGCTGCGCTGCCATGCCGTCTGCAGCAGCGCGGTCAGGAACGCCAGTCCGATCGTCAGCGGGACGAAGAAGAAATGATTGATCGTCACGAACGCGAACTGCCACCGCGCGAGATCGACATTCATCTACTCCTCCGGTCCTGAAGGCTCCAGGGGGTGGCTGCCCCGGCGTTGGTGAATTTGATCGTTACTGTCGCTGCGGAGAAGTCACCGGGCATCATCCCTGCGGGGTGATTATCTCGCGCCGGGGTGGCTGGACGATCGGGCCGGGCCGGGCAGGAACGAAAGCACGGCCAGCGCTGTGGCCACGGCGGCGGTGCCGGCGAAGATCGCCGGCAGGCTCAGGATGGCGTATGGCCAGCAGGCCGGCACCGGGCACTGGTTCCAGGCGCTCACCCGGAGGGAGTGGCGCTCACCCGGAGGGAGTGGCGCTCACCCGGAGGGAGTGATGCACAGCAGGCTCCGACGCCGTAACAATGGGCGTATGGCAGAGCATTATGACGTCATCATCGTAGGCAGCGGCGCCGGCGGTGGCACGCTGGCGCACACGCTAGCCCCATCGGGCAAGCGGATTCTGCTGCTCGAGCGCGGGGACTTCCTGCCCCGCGAGACAGATAACTGGCAACCCGGCCCGGTCTTCGTGGACGGGAAGTACATCTCGCCGGACACCTGGTACGACGCCGACGGCAAGCCGTTCCAGCCGCAGGTGCATTACGTCGTCGGCGGGGCCACGAAGATGTACGGGGCGGCGCTGTACCGGCTGCGTCCGGAGGATTTCGGTGAGCTGGCGCATGCCGATGGCGTGTCGCCCGCGTGGCCGCTGAGCTACGACGACTTCGAGCCGTGGTACACCAAGGCAGAGTGGCTGTATCAGGTGCACGGAATCCACGGCGAAGATCCCACCGAGGGCCACTACTCCCGGCAGTACCCGTGGCCCGCCGTCTCGCATGAGCCCCGGGTCCAGCAGATCTCGGACTCATTGTCGGCCGGCGGCTACCATCCGTTCCACGCGCCGTGCGGCATCCTGCTGGACGAGGCCAACCGGCCGGCCAGCCAGTGCATTCGATGCGCCTGGTGCGACGGCTACCCCTGCCTGGTGCACGCCAAGGCCGACGCCGACGTCATCGCGGTCCGCCCGCTGCTGGACCAGCCCCATGTGACGCTGCTGGTGAACGCCGAGGTGCAGCGCCTCAGGACCGACCCCGCGGGCAGGACCGTCACGGGGGTGGAAGTGAGCCGGGACGGAACCCAAGAGGTATATACGGGCGACATCGTGGCGGTCGCGGCCGGCGCGGCCAATACCGCCCGGATACTGCTCCGCTCTGCCTCGGACGAGCACCCTGCCGGGCTGGCCAACGGGTCCGACCAGGTAGGCCGCAACTACATGTACCACAACAGCAAGGCGGTGGTTGCGCTCGACAAGGAGCGGAACGACACGGTATTCCAGAAGACCCTCGCCCTGAACGATTTCTATTTCGCCGGCAACGGCCGCGCGTGGCCGCTGGGCAACATCCAGATGCTCGGGAAGTCGAACGCGATGGCGATGAAGGGCGAGGAGCCCAAGCTCACCAAGCTGGCGCCGCGCATGAGCCTGGACGAGGTCGCCAAGCACGCCGTGGACTTCTGGCTGACCACCGAGGACGTGCCCAAGCCCGGCAACCGGGTGACCGTCGACCGCGACGGCCGCGTGCACCTCGCCTATGCCGCGACGAACAACGCCGAGGCCGACGGGCTCTACCATGAGCTCAGGAAGATCCTCAATCACGTCGGGATGGCCGCGCATCACGTACTCGACAAGAACTTCTACATGAGCATGGACGTCCCGGTGGCCGGCGTCGCCCATCAGGCGGGCACCTGCCGGTTCGGCGCCGGTCCCGCTACCTCGGTGCTCGACGTCAACTGCAAGGCCCATGAGCTCGACAACCTGTACGTCGTCGACACGAGCATTTTCCCCAGCATCGGAGCGGTGAACCCGGCGCTTACCGCGATGGCCAACGCCATTCGGGTGGGCGAGCATCTGCTGGCCAGGATGGCATGACCGGCTTGATCCTGACGGCCCTCAAGGCCGAGTGCCAGGCGCTCCCGCCTCGACTACGAAAGGTCAAGTCCACATGAGCACGTTTCCGCCCATCGCCGAATATGGGTTCCTGTCCAATTGCGAGCAGAGTTGCCTGGTTGCGCCGGACGGCTCGGTCGAGTGGCTGTGCCTGCCGCGCCCCGACTCCCCGAGCGTGTTCGGGGCGCTCCTCGACCGGACCGCCGGATTGTTCAGGTTCGGGCCTGGCAGCACCCAGGTTCCGCAGCATCGCAGATATATGCCGGGGACGATGGTGCTGGAAACGACCTGGCAGACTCCGACGGGATGGATGACCGTGCATGACTTCCTGGTCATCGGCCCGACCCAGAGCGAGGGACGGCGCGCGGACTACCATCGGGCCCCCTCCGATTTCGGCGCGGTCGGCACCCTTGTCCGGATCGCGACGTGCATCAGCGGCCGGGTCGAGGTCATCGTGAACTGTGCTCCGCTGTTCAATTACGGGACCGTCAGTGGCACGTGGAGCTACAAGGGCGACGGGTACGATTCCATGGCGCTCATCCCGGCGGAAGGGGACGTGCAGCTCGAACTGGCGGGCAGCATCCGGCTGGGCGTGCTGGGTGCCCGCAGTTACGGCCGGACGACGCTCACGCAGGGCCAGTCGGCCTTTGTCACCCTGTCCTGGGGCGGCAGTAACGTTCCGGCCAGCCAGGACGAGGCTTTCAGCGCCCTGAACACCACCGTCGATTTCTGGCGCGACTGGCTGAACTCAGCCAAGATTCCCGACCATCCGTGGAAGCCCTATATCGACCGTAGCGCGCTCACCCTGAAAGGGCTCAGCTACGCTCCCACCGGCGCCATCATGGCGGCAGCGACGACTTCCTTGCCGGAAACGCCCGGCGGTGCACGCAACTGGGACTACCGGTTCACCTGGATCCGGGACTCGTCGTTCATGCTCCGGTCGCTGTATCGGCTGGGTTTCGCTTGGGAAGCGATCGAGTATTTCGGCTTCATCCTCGACGCGGTCAGCGGCGGCGACCTCAACCGTAAGTTCGAGCTGCAGATCATGTACGGCATTGGCGGGGAACGCGACCTGACCGAGCGGACCCTCGATCACCTGTCCGGTTACCGGGGGGCGCGCCCGGTCCGGGTCGGCAACGGCGCCTGGAATCAGCAGCAGCACGACGTGTGGGGGATGATCCTGGACGCCCTGGACGTCCAGTTCCGCCGGGGTGCTGCGCAGATCATGGCGCCCGTCTGGGAAGGGCTCGCCGGGTTCGCTGACGCCGCCCTGCAGCACTGGCACGAGCCCGACCAGGGCATCTGGGAAGTACGCGGCGACCCGAAGCACTTCACCGCATCCAAGATGATGTGCTGGGTGGCGGTCGCACGGGCGGCCGATCTCGCCGAGGAACGCGGCGACGGCGAACGCGCCCAGCGGTGGCGGGCAGGTGCCGACGAGATCAAGGCTGAGATCCTGGACAAGGGCGTGTCCGGCCGGGGTGTCTTCCGGCAGCACTACGAGACCGATGACCTTGACGCCTCGCTGCTGCTCCTGCCCATCATGGGATTCCTCCCTCCCGACGACGAGCGCATCAAGTCGACCGTGCTCGCCATCGCCGACGAGCTGACCAAGGACGGCCTCGTCCTCCGCTACCGGGTAGAGGGAACCGACACCGGATTCGAGGGCGAAGAAGGCACATTCACCATCTGCTCCTTCTGGCTGGTGACCGCGCTGGCCATGACCGGCGAGGCCGAGCGCGCGCACGCCTTGTGCCAGAAGCTGCTGTCCTTTGCCGGACCGCTCCTGCTTTACGCTGAGGAGATCGACACCACCACCGGCCAGCACCTCGGGAACTTCCCGCAGGCGTTTACCCACTTGGCCCTGATCGAGGCCGTGTCGCTGCTCATCCAGTCTGAGCAGGCAGACAACCCCGCATGACCCGGCGGCGGGACGGCCGCCGCACCTGCTGCCCGCCCGGCGGCGGGACGGCCGCGGCACCTGCTGCCCGCCCGGCGGCGGGACGGCCGCCGCACCTGCTGCCCGCCCGGCGGCGGGACGGCCGCCGCACCTGCTGCCAGCCCGGCGGCGGGACCGTCGTCGCGCGTGTTGTCAGTGGTCCCGCGTAGCGCTGCCGGGAGTATGCTTTGCTCTTATCCAAGGAGGTCGCTTGTCCGTCGCCGTTATCAGTACCAGCGGCGGAGGCGCCGAGGACCCGGCCGGTACAGCGGGCTCGGGGCTGCGGCACGGCTGGGGTGTCAACCCCGAACGGCAGCAGGCAATCGTCGGCGTGCTCCGCGGCCTGGTCCGATCTGCTGGGCGCTTGCCGCCGGCTCAGCTGCGGGCCGTTACGGTCACGCTCGCCGCTCGCGAGGAACTCTGGGCTGACCTGGTCGTGCACGACCCCGACGTGCGCTGGTACCTGCCGCTGCACCGCTCGGACTCCTGCGACGTCTGGCTGCTGGCCTGGGAGCGGGGCCAGGACACCGACTGGCACGACCACGGCGGATCCTCCGGCTCGTTCGCGGTCGCCGAGGGCAGCCTGCTCGAGCAGTACCGAGCGCCCAGCGGCCGTGGCCTGACCAGCAGGCGGCTGTTGGTCGGCCAGGCGGTTGCGTTCGGCCCGGGGCACGTGCACGACGTGGCGCACGGCGGCGCGGGATCCTCGATCAGCATCCACGCGTACTCGCCGCCGCTGATGATGATGACCTACTACCAGCAGACCCCGTACGGGCTGATCGCCAGGGAAACAGTGGCGATCGAGGGCCCGGAGGGCGCCAGGGGCCGGGGCGGCCCGGACACGGCGCTCGCGGACGCGACGGCATCGGTCGCGGAACTCAGCACCGCTGTGCTCCCGGCGGGCGCCCCGAGCATCGACGACCTGATCACCGAGGCACGCGGCGGCCTGGAGCGGCTGCGGCCGGAGACGGCCCTGGCGGCACTCACCGACGGAGCCGTGCTTGTCGACATCAGGCCGCTGGAGCAGCGGATCGTGGAGGGCGAGGTGCCCGGCGCGATCATCATCGGCCGGAACGTGCTGGAGTGGCGCCTCGACCCGCGCAGTGACGCCCGGATCCCGGCGCTCGCCCGCGCCGACGCGCGAGTCATCGTGATGTGCTCGGAGGGTTACGCATCCACGCTCGCGGCAGCCAGCCTCCGCCGGATCGGCCTGCGGATGGCAACCGACCTGGACGGCGGTTTCCAGGCCTGGCGGGCCGCTGGCCTGCCGACGCGCACCGCGCAAGCGCTGGGCTGAGGCCACAGCGCAACCCGGCCGACCTGGCCAGCGTCACGGCGGCGATGTGCCGCCGGATGCTGCCTGAGCGCCGGATTCGGATGGTTGATGGTGCTGTCGGCGCCTGTGGTGCTGCTGATGTGCGAGGTGTGCGTTCCGCCTGATGGATGCGGTTTTGGTATGCGCCGGCGAATACCGCGGCCACATCCATCAGGCGGAACGCCATCCCGGCTCCCGTGTGGCCGGCCGGACCGCCGGGTATCAGTGACCATGACTGATATCGCGGCCTGCCGGCGGTGGCTGTCGGCCGTCCGCGTGTCGGTCCCCGGCGGCACGGCGCCCGTCCGGCAAGATAGGACGAGGCCCCTCCATGTATGAGATGGAGGGGCCTCAGCCCGGCCGTACAGCCACCCCGCGCGCCGATTGCTCGCCGCGCCTGGCACCATCTGGCCTGCCACCGGTACCAGGTACCCGCGCGAAGCGCCAGTTTCCCGGCCCTTCCCGCGTCCCGGGGCTGCCCCCGGGGCGGTACCCGTCTCCGGTAGTGAGAGCAGTTCTACGCCCTCCGCCACGGGCTGCACAAGAGGTTCCGGTCACCGGTTCCAAGATTCTTTGGCCGTCCACAGTTCATCCACAGAACGCCGGCAGTTCTCCCCAGCGCAGAGCGCTTGTCCACCGGCTCATCCACCGCGCGGTCCACAGGGGCGTGGTGTTAACGCGAGTTCCCGCTGGCCGGATGTCCGGAGCGCCGCTGGCGCGCCGCCGTGGCCGGACCGGCCGGGTGACGAACGCTTGCCCGGATGCCAGATTCCGCTGGCCGGTCACTGGCCGGGATCGGTCGCTTCCGGCCAGCTCTCCGGCAGCTGCGGCTGCGCGCATTCCGGCGGTTCCTGGTCGGGCTGCAGTTTCCTCGGCACGACCGGAGCCGGGATTAGCGGGTCGCCCGTCCGGGCGAGCGCCCAGCGCTGGCCGGCGATGACGGCGACCGGGTCGTCCCGGCCGGCCCGCGCGGTTACCACCCGCGCCGAGATGAACTCGCCCTTCCGCGGCGCCGGCAGGCCGAGGGCAGCCGCGATCAGCGGGTCGCTGTCCTGGTGGCCGAGCACCAGGATGCCCTCCCGGCGCAGCTGGGTCCGCGCGCCACCGTTGCCCCGGGCGCGCTTCATGAAGTCATCCTGCTGGGCCACGGTGGCCAGCTCGGCACGGCGGATGATCCGCCGCTGCACCGAGCGGAACAGCTCGTTCGCCCGCGCCTGCCCGTGCTGCTGGCCGCGCGCGGCCCTGGCGCCGAAGATGCGGTCCCTGGTGGCGGGGTCCAGGCTGAGCAGCAGGTTCGCGGTGAGCCTGCCGCGGTCGCGCCACAGCCGCCGGATCCGGCCCCGGCTGGCGGCGGTGAGCTGGCGCTTCGCATCGCGGTTGGGCTTGCCGCGCAGGTCGTCCTCGCGGATCCGGATCAGCCCGGCCGACCAGCTGCGGGCGATGTCGCTCGCCGTGAGGAGCAGGCAGATGTGGCCGACGGCCTCCGGCGGCAGTTCCCAGCCGCCGTAGCTCATCGAGTACTTGCAGTCCACCTCGATGCCCGCGATCCGGTAGTCGGTGACGTCGCCGTCCTCGAAGCCGAACCGCCGGTGCAAGTTGATCTCGACCAGCGTGCCCATGTGGGTTTTCTCGGTCTTGTGCAGCTGGTCGTAGTTCCAGCGGCCGGTGTGCTGGCCGTCGTAGAGCTGGTCGAGGGTGTCGCGAAGCACCCCGGCGATGAGGCTGCCGACCGGATCGAGGCGGCCGAGCTCAGCCTCCACCTCGTCGAGCTCAGGATCGGCGCCGGGCGGTGGCGGGACCGGCTGCGTCACCAGCTCCAGGCGGAACTCATCGGCCGTCACGGCAGCGCCGCCTCCGGCCTCCCGCACTGGACCGACGGCCGGCCGAGCCGGGCTGACCGCTGGCCGAGCCGGGCTGACCGCTGGCCGCGCCGGGTCGGCGAATGTTCGTGCCGGGCCGGCGAATGTTCGTGCCGGGCCGGGGAATGTTGGTGCCGGGCCGGGGAATGTTGGTGCCGGGCCGGGGAATGTTGGTGCCGGGTCGGCGAATGCCTGTACGGGGTCGGCGAATGCCTATGCCGGGTCGGCGAATGCCCGTACCGGGTCGGCGAATGCCCGTACCGGGCCGGTGGGTGACCGGCCCGGTCAACCGGCGCGCAGCAGGTGGCCATGCCGGGACTCCGGCACCACGCGAGCAGCCTCGATCGCCGCGCGGATGCTGTTGCCGACCGCTCGTGCCACCGGCGGCGGGAACGCGTTGCCGATCTGCCGGTAGCCGGCCGTCTTGCGGCCGGCGAATTCCCAGTCCGGCGGGAAGCCCTGGATGGCAGCCGCCATCGGCAGCGTCAGCCGTGGCACGTGATCGAGCGGGTGAGCGGCCGTCGGCGGCGCGTCCGCCAGGCCCTTGCCATCGACCCGCAGCCGGAGCCAGGCTTCCCTGGCCCTGGTCGGGCCGAGATCGGGGCCGCCGTGCTTGCGCGACCCGCCAACCAGGGTCGGGCCGATGCCATTGGCCGCCTCGGCCCAGGCGCTGGCGCCCGGCCAGCCGCCCGCCGCCATCATCCCGCGCAGCGTCTCGCCGACGGTGGGCGGCGTCCCGACCGGGCGAGGCCACCGGAAATGCTGGTAGGCGTCCGCCCGCAGGGCCACCAGGATGAAGCGCGGGCGCAGCTGCGGCACGCCGAACTCCCGCGCGTTCAGCACCTGCCAGTCGGCCTGGTAGCCGAGCTCGCGCAGCCTGCCGAGCACCTGGTCGCGGTAGCCGGCGAAGCGGGCGGTCGATAGGCCGCGGACGTTCTCCAGCATGATCGCGGCCGGCTGGCATTCCTGCACCAGCCGCAGCGCCTGCGGGAACAGGTCGCGTTCGTCGTCGGCGCCGAGTTGCTTGCCGGCGATCGAGAACGGCGGGCACGGCACTCCGCCGGCCAGCAGGTCAACGCCGGGGTAGCCGCCGCCGTCGAAGTAATGGACGTCTTGCTCGACGATTTTCCAGCCGGGCCGGTTCAGCCGGAGGGTGGTGCAGGCGTCCGGGTCGAGTTCGACGGCTGCGGCGTGGGTGAAACCCGCCTGCTCCAGGCCGATGGACTGGCCGCCTGCGCCCGCGCAGATCTCCAGGCAGGTGAGCTCATGCACAGTGGCCCCGTGCTGCCTGAGCCAGGGCGCGGGGGGCGGGGCGGGAACCTCGTTCACCATGCGGGGCAGTACTCGTGGCAACACTGGCTGTACGCGGCTCCGCTGTACCCACGAGCATCCTCACAGTCCGGCACTCTACAGATCCTGATGATCTACTTCTAGGAACGGCTCGCACTGGCGTTCGATGTGTCGCCCGCCCGGATCAGCAGGCGACGAGCACGCAACCGGTCCCGGCTGCCGCCGCCAGCCGGGGCAGATCACCGGCGTCGCCGGTGACGATGCGATCGCCGGCCTGGGCCAGCAGGACGACCGTTGCGTCGACCGGATCCGAGGTGCCGGCGGCCGCCTGCAGGAGCCCCTGTATCCAGCTTGGGGCACGGTATCCGCTGGCGCCGACATTCTTAGGTTGGCCCTGGGAGCCGTCAACGGCCCGCCGGACCAGGGTTGTCAGACCTTGGACCCATGCTGGCTGGCATGGAGAGGCGATGGCGACGCTACCCGGGGGTCGGCTTGTCCCAGCGCCAAGTCGCGGAGCGAGCCGGGATGACCCAGCCCGGCGTTGCCCGCTGCGAGGCCGGCGGTACCGTCCCAACGCTCCCGTTGCTTGAACGTCTCGCCCATGCGCTCGAACTCAGGCTCACCGTTGCCCTTTCCCGTGAGCAACGCCGTTCAGCGTGAGAATTATCGGATAACCAGCGGTCCGCGCCCTGGCGATGGCTGCCGTGCTGGCTACTGCCGTCAGGCGCGACTGCAGGCACAGTGCCCGAGAAGATTGCCGGCGCGGTGCCTTGCGCGCCTGCCGGCGCGGCATGAGGAGGGTATCGATGGAACAGCGGGTCAGCGTCATCACGCTGGGCGTGACCGATCTCGGCCGGGCACGGGAGTTCTACCGGGCGCTGGGCTGGCGGCACGTCGGGGCGGATACGGACGACGTCGCCTTTTCCAGGCAGGGGGAATGGTGTTCGCCTGGTGGGACCGGGCTCGTTTCGCCGAGGACAGCGCGGTCAGCGACGGCGGCGGGTGGGGCGGGGTAACGCTGGCGCACAATATCGGTTCACCAGGGGAAGTCGACACGATTATTAACGAGCCCAGGGCGGCCGGTGCGGTCATCGGCCGCGAGCCTGCGAGGACTTTCTGGGCCGGGTACTCGGGCGTGTTTATCGACCCGGACGGGCATCCGTGGGAAGTGGCGCACAACCCGGGATGGGAGCTGCGCGCCGATGGCAGCGTGCACCTTACCGAATAGGCAGCGTGGCTGGCGCCAGCGTCATGTCCGAGGCAGGACCTGGGCCATCGTGACCGATGTCTCCTGGGTCAGATGGACCTTGCCTGGGACTGAAGGTGAAAGCGAAGTTCGTCGAGGAAGCGCCGCCGGATGTCCTCGGGCCAGCTCAGGAATGTTGCCCTTGTGGTCTCCATTCCGATCACCGCCTCTGCTGGCATGACGGTCCGCTGCGAGTGAGACCGCTCTACTGGCGAGTCGAACAAGCCCGTGGTGCCGGTCATATCGGTATCGGGGAGCTTCTGCTGCCTGGCCCAGGCGCCAGCGTCGTCACTGCGAGCCACCCACATGCGGAGGAGGGCCGGCTAGACGCGCTGCCCAGGTGCCCGGCTTCCAGCTGGCTCTTGTTGTTTCCGAGAAGAACGGTCTTCCGGGGGGAGCCGAGAAGCCCGGTATTCCGGCTGGCTCGTTATTTTCCGGAAACCTGATACTCCGGAGAGCCTGCCGGACGGACATCGGCCTCCCCGCCACCGTGCACTAGGAACTCCGCGCATCTGTGCACCAGGTTTAGCTCTTTTTTTCTAGCCCAGCGCCACCAAGGGCCGTTTTGTCAGAGGTAGTCGATAGTTTTGCCGAAGAAGGCAAATCCAGCTGGCAGCCGGGAGGAGGTCCGATGCACGAAGAACCGTTCATCCCTCCCGGAGCTCCCGCCGGGTCTTCTCCGGCGATGCCCTCCGGTCAGGCTGACCCGTCGCAAGCCAGTTCGGCGCCACCGCGCGATGGTGCCGGAGCGCGCGCCATGCCCGCACCCTCAGCCGGTGATGCCGCGGTCGCCATGCCCGCCGGGCAGGTGCCGCTGGCCGATGGTCCCGCGACCGCCGCCCGCCAGACCGGTGCCACGACTGCCGGATCCGGTCCCGCGCCCGCATCGTCGGCCGCTCCGGCCGCTTCGGGCACTCCCGCGCCCGTCACCTCAGACCGGCCTGCATCGGTGGTCGCGAGGTTCCTCGATGAGGATGGGGAGCCATTTGACGCGGAGGAGTTCTTCAACCCGTTTTCTGGGCCGCCGGAGGGCGCGGACGCATGGCTGGCGCAGGTCGCGTCCCCGGTCGCTGATGCCTGGCTTGCCGCCCGGCAGCCCTCGCCCGGCGGGCGGGAGGCGCTGGCTGCCGGGTTCACCCATAGCGACTGCATGCCCGGGGCGCGAGGGTTCGCCGCCGGCGGGCCGCTGGACACCATGGAGCCGGGCCCGGTGCTGGCCGGGTTCGCCGCCGACACCACCGGCGACGGCCTGTCCGGGTTGTCTGATGACGAGCTGATCGGGTACCTCGGCGGCGCGCGGCGGCTGGCGTCGTGGTCGGCCAGCATGGAGCTGGCCGCGGTCAGCCAGCTGGCGGCCCGCCGCGCTGCGGATGCGCGGGCGGCTGGTGACTGGCGTCAGCATGACCACGTCGCCGATGAGATCGCCGTCGCTCTCACCCTCACGTGCCGGGCGGCGGACAAGCTGCTGGACCTCGCGGTCGGCGTCACCAGGCTGCCTGCGGTGACGGCGGCGCTGGCGGCCGGGCGGATCGACTTGCCCAGGGCAGGCGTTTACCACCATGAGCTGGCCGCGTTGGCGGACGTGCCCGCGGCCGCGATCGCGGCGGTCACCATCACCGACGCGGCGGGGCTGACGACCGGGCAGCTGCGGGACGTGCTGCACCGCGCGGTGCTGGCGCATGACCCGGAGGCGGCGGCACGGCGGCGGCTGAAGGCGCAAAAGGATGCCCGGGTCGAGTCGTGGCCGGAGAACCGCGGGACCGCGGCGCTGGCCGGGCGGGACCTGCCCCCGGCTGACGTGCTGGCCGCCGATAAGCACATCGATGCCCTGGCCCGCGAGCTGAAGAAAGCCGGCACCGGGGGCACTTTGGAGCAGCTGCGGGCCAGGGTGTTCATCGCGCTGCTGACCAGCCAGCCGCTGTACACCCTGCTCCCCGGCAACGGAGACCAAGACGGCAGCCCGGCCGGGCCAGATAGCCCAGACCCCGGCGGCAACCACCACTGTCCGGACGGGCCGGACGGAACCGGCGCCGGCAGCGATCGCGGCGAGCCTGGCCCAGTCGGCTGCCAGGGCCATGACGGCCACGGCGCCCAGGACGGCGACAGCCCGGACACCGGCAGGCCGGATGGCGCGGACGGCGCCACAAACCGGCCCGGTGCACGCGGCGAAGACGACGACAACGGCCGCGATGATGACAGCGGCCACGGGAACGGCGGAACCCGCCCGCCGCGGCCAGGGCCAGGACCATCCGGCGATCAGCCCGGTCTGGGGCTGCCGGCCGGGCTGGCCGGATCGGTCAACCTCACCGTGCCGCTGGCCACCTGGCTAGGCCTAACCGATCACCCCGGCGAAGCCGCCGGGCACGGCCCCCTGGACGCCGCCACCACCCGCGACCTCGCCACCCGCCTCGCCGCCCGGCCCGGCAACCCATGGTGCCTGACCATCACCGGCCAAGACGGCCGCGCCGTCGCACACGGCTGCGCCCGCACCACCCCGCCCGTCCCCGCCAGCCCGCCTCGCAGCACCGGGCCGCCCGGCCAGCGCGCCGGACCCGCACCACCCGGCACCACCGGGCCGCCCCGCAGCACCGGGCCGCCCGGCGGCGACCCGCGCCCCTGGCTGGCCGGGCTCACCATCCACTGGCTGGAAACTGGAGCCTGCGGGCACGCCCGGCAAACCGCCGCCTACCAGCCCTCACCCGCCCTGCGGCACCTGATCAAAACCCGCGACCGCAGCTGCGCCTTCCCCGGCTGCCGCCGCGCCGCCCGCCGCTGCGATGATGACCACACCATCCCCACGACCACGGCGGCCGGACCTGCGAATGCAACCTGGCACCGCTTTGCCGGCGGCACCACGCCGCCAAGCAAGCCCCCGGCTGGCACCTCCAGCAAACCCAGCCCGGCACCCTGACCTGGACCCTGCCCAGCGGCCGGCGACCGCCCGGGCAAGACGACGCCGGGCGGCTAGTGCCGGGGAACATCGCTTGAGAGCCGGCGGCGGGCGACGAAGACGTATTCCTGGCTGTCGTCGGCAAACGGCTCGCGGGCGAAGCCGCCGTAGAGCGCTTCCAGGTCGAGACCCGCGATGTCGAGGAGCCCGAGCCACTCGTTCTTCGTTGCCCACCAGAGCGAGCTCGTCGCGCCGTCATCGCAGGAAATATCGATGCGGTTGTCACCCACCGCGCACCGGATCGTGTGCGGTACCGGATCTTCCTGGTGCTTGCCGTCGAGGTGCGCGGCGATCCGGTGGTCGAAGGCAAAGGCGTTCCAGGCGAACCGCCCGTCCAGCCGTAGTGAGGCGGCGACGCGCTCGAAAGTGCGACGGCGATCAGCCCAGGTCGGCAGGTGCAGGAGCGCACGGAACGGGCAGTAGATCAGCGCCGCGCGCTCGTCCACGGCGAGGTCGCGCATATCCCCTCACGCAGGTCGAGTTCCACGCCCGCCTCGGTGGCGCGGACACGGGCTTGCTCAAGCATTGCCGGCGAGGAGTCGATGCCGATCACTCGCTGGCCGGTCGCCTGCGCGACCGGCATCGCGACCCGTCCATTCCCGACCGCAAGCTCGACGAGCGGCCCGTCCGCCATGCGTGCGAGCTCAACGTAGAAGGCGACGTCGGCCGTCATGTGAGCCGACCATTCCTGGTAGTGATTCGCGAACGCCTCGTCCCAGCTCATCGGCCCACGCTCTCATGCGACCGTCGGCGACGGGCATGGCCTGACCGAATGCTGCGTTACTTTGCCGATGCAGCAGCCTGCTGAGCGGAGTTGCGCGCTGACGACGGCGTGCGGACTCGCTGGTCACGACGCGCGGCGGCCGTCGCGCGGCGTATCCGCCCCGTCTGCCCCGTCAACCGCGCGGGTTTCCGACAGCAGCCGTTCGCGGATCGCGGCGAGTTCCGTGGCCATAGCCTCGATGAGGCCGATGGCGTAACTCGCCTCGCGGCGCGGCTCAGCCTCGGGCCTGCGGTCGCCGGAGAAGCGATCGCAGGCACCGTGCTCGTCGTCCGGGCGCCGCAGCTTCGTCGTCGTGGTCCGGCATGACACGTCTAGTTATACATCTTATACATCAACTAGTTATAATCTGTCTAGTCGGGCAACGACTAAGATGGAGGAGCAGGACGGCACGGGCGCCCGCGACCTCGTTCCCCTGGGTTTACGGTCTTTGCCGCCGCCGGCGGCGGTGAGCGGCTGGCGCTACGGCGCGGACGTGCGGCGCTGGCGCAGCCACTGCCCGCGGCCCGGCTCGGCCAGCACCTTCCCGTCCTCGAGGACAACGTCCCCGCGGCTGACGGTGAACCGCGGCCAGCCGTGCACCAGCTGGCCGTCGTAGACCGAGTAGTCCGCGTTGGACTGCATCGACTGGCCGTCGATCGTGCGGCTGAGCTGCGGATCCAGGACGACGAGGTCAGCGTCGCTGCCGACCGCGATCGTTCCCTTCCGCGGGTACAGCCCGAACAGCCGGGCCGGGCTCGTCGAGGTGAGCTCGACCAACCTGTCCAGCGAGATCCGCCCGGTCCGGACGCCGGCCGAGAACAGCATCGGCAGGATCGTCTCCAGGTCCGCGACGCCGGGCCGGGCCGTGTTCACGTCCAGCGATGCGTCGGTCTTGTCCCGCAGCAACCAGGGCGCGTGGTCACTGCCCAGCGTGTGGATGGACCCGTCAGCCAGGCCTGACCACATCGCCTCGACATCGGCAGGCTCGCGGAGCGGGGGACAGCCGATGTACTTCGCCCCGTCCGGCTCCTGCAGCAGCGCGCTGGTCAGGTAGAGGTAGAGCGGCCGGGTCTCGACGAAAACCGGCAGGCCGCGGGCCTGCGCGCGGCGGGCGGAGTCCAGCGCTGCCCCCGACGACAGGTGCACGATGTAGATGGGCGACCCGGTCTCCTCGCAGATCGCGACGGCCCGCTCGACCGCGGCCCGCTCGGCCGGCACCGGGCGGCTGCTGGCCCAGTCGGCCAGCCCGCCGCGCCCCTCCGCGAGCAGGCGCTGGCCGGCCGAGCGGACCAGCGCGCCGTCCTCGCAGTGCAGCATCGTCAGGGTCCCGCTGCGGCCGGCGATGCTGATCGCGGCGAGCATCTCGTCGGCGCGGGCGTCGAATTCGGGGAACATCATGAACAGCTTGAGGCTCTGGTACCCGTCGGCCGCCAGTTCCGGCAGCTCGGCAAGGGCCCCGGGCGAGGGTTCCGTCATGACGGCATGCAGCACGTAGTCGACGGCGGCGCTGCCCGCGGCGGCGGCGAGGTCGCGGACCAGCGCCTGCCGGAGCGACTCGCCTCCCCTGGCGAACGTCATGTTCCCGATCGTCGTCACGCCGCCGGCGATGGCGGCGCGGGAGCCGCTGCCGAAGTCATCGACCCAGGCAGGGACGCCGGGTTCCGGCGGCTCCGGCGAGGACAGGTGAACGTGCATGTCGATCCCGCCGGGCAGGACGAGAGCGCCGGCCGCGTCGATCTCCCGCCTGCCGCGCAGCGAGCCGCCGAGCTGGCAGATCCTGCCGCCGGAGATCCCCAGGTCGCACTCGGCCGAGCTGCCAGCGGTCACCACGGTCCCGCCGCGGACGACCAGATCGCACTCGAGGTCAGCGATCGCCCTCACCTCCGTCCGGTCGCGCCAGTCGCAGCGCCCGGGCGCCGGTGCCGCACGACTCAGGGTATGACGACCACCGGGCAGTGCGCGTGCCGGGCAAGCCAGCCGGGCACCGAGCCGGCCACGTGATGCCACAGGTGCCCGGGCGCTCCGACGACGAGCGCGTCCGCGCCCGCCTCGTCGGCCGCGGCGGCCAGCTCCCGTGCCGGGCTGCCCCGCCTGGTGATGATCTGCACGGCGAGATCGCTGCGATCGAAGACCTGGTCAAGCTCGGCGAGCAGCCAGCGCCTGAGCTCGGCGTCATCCCGCGTGGCGCCGATGACCTGCCCGGTCATCGGCTCGCAGCAGATGCCGGGGAGCACATAGACAAGCAGCAGGGAGCGGCCGAGCCGCCGCGCCATCCCGGCCGCGTAGGCCAGCGCGTGGCGGCTCGATGGCGAGCCGTCGTATCCAGCGACGACAGGGTGGCTGGTGTCGCCGGTCAGCTCCGGCTGGCCGAGCGGGTCCGCGCCTGGATTAAGGCGCGCTGGCCTGGCCCGGGACGGCTTGGCCTGGGCCGGGCGGGCCTGGGCCGGGTTAGCCTGAGCCGGGCGCTCTGGCTTGCCCGGGCTCGGCTGCGCCTCTCCGTTGTTCATGTGCTCATCCCGACGGCTGCCCCGCCGTCGGCCTCCACTCGGTAACGCTATGGCTCTTATATTAGTTTGTATTAAGCAACTAATCCAGTCTCGTCTATCCAGCGCTGACCGCCAGCTGAGTGACCAGCCGCGACGAGCACTGACGCGGCCACCGCGAGCCACCGCGGCGGCCGCGGCGGCCGCGGCCATCGGCGGCGCGGGCCTAACGAGCCGAACCGCACGACGTCATGCGGCTCCGGCTGGCCGGGGCGCGTTCCGCCATGACTGGTCACGACCCCATCATCCACCGGCCGCACGGACGTGTCAGCTGGTGAGACTGGCCCGCAGCCGCTTGCGGTCGGTCTTCATGACGCTGGTCAGCGGGATCTGATCGACGATGTGCACCTCGCGCGGGTACTTCACCGCGGACAGCCGCGCGCGCCCGAAATCGACCAGTTCCGCGGGCTCCGCGATCGCCCCATCGCGAAGCTGGACGAACGCGACCACTTCCTCGCCGTACTTCTCGTCCGGGCGACCGACCACAGCCGCCGCCACCACATCGGGGTGCTCGACCAGGACGTCCTCGACATCGCGCGGATAGACGTTGTACCCGCCGCGGATGATCAGGTCCTTGATCCGGTCCACGATGTAGAGGTAACCGTCGGCGTCCAGCCGGCCGATATCGCCGGTGTGCAGCCAGCCGCCGCGCAGTGCATGCTCGGTCTCCCGCTCGGCCCGCCAGTAGCCGCTCATGACCATGGGACCGCGGACGCAGATCTCGCCATCCTCGCCTGGCCCGGCCGCTGACCCGTCGGTGCGCTCGATCCGTACCTCGGCTCCCGGCGCCGGCCTGCCCACGCTGCCGGGCCTGGCCTGCCCGACCGGCGACGTGGCGATGATGGCGGCCGTCTCGGTGCAGCCGTAGCCCTCGGCGATCTCCACGTGGGGCAGCCGCCGCCCGAATTCCTCGGCGACCTGCCGGGGCAGCGGCGAGGCGCCGCTGGTGAGCCGGGTGAGCGCGGACAGGTCGTAGTCCTCCAGCGGGTGCTGCAGCAGCATCTGGAGCATGGACGGGACCAGCGGGCTGACGTTGACCTGGTGATCCGAGGCCAGCCGGAGCCATCCGGCCGGGTCGAACCAGCGCATCAGCACCGAGGTGCCCGGGTCCGGCGAGTGCAGCGACATCACGCTCACCATCAGCCCGTAAACGTGGGAAAGCGGCAGCGGCAGCAGCGCTGAACGCGCGGACCCGTCGTACGAGGTGGCCATCGCCGCCCAGGCAGCCGAGGACAGCGCGTCGTGGCTGATCATCACGCCCTTGGACCGGCCGGTGGAGCCACCGGTGTAAAGCAGCGCCGCCAGCCCGGTGGGATCGGCGTCGACAAGCTCCGCGGGAGAGCTGGCCTCCAGTTCCTTGTAACGCAGCAGCGCGGGGCCAATCGGCTCCTCGGCCGGCAGCTCGCCGGACACGATGATGCCGCGGACGTCGTGCAGGTCGGCCGACGCGGCGATTACCTTGGGCAGGAACTCGGGGGTGGTGACCGCGTACGCGGCCCCGCTGTCGGCCAGCACGTACCGCAGCTCGTCTTCGCTCAGCAGAAACAGCACCGGGGTGGCCACCGCGCCGGCCCGCCAGACGGCCTGGTAGGTAATGCCCACCTCGGGGCAGTTGGCCATGCAGACGACCACCCGCTCGCCCGGGCTCAGGCCCGCCTTGCGCAGTCCGCCGCTGACCCGGCGGACGCGCTCGGCGAGTTGCCCGCCGGTCCACAGCGTGCCCTCGTAGTGCAGCACCGAGCCGGCTGCCACCCGGTCCCACGACTCCTCGGCCAGCCGCTGCAGGCTGGTGCCCGTCGCGCGGGTCACCATCGGTGAAATCACCGTTGTCCCTCCCCATTGACCCCCAGTGTGGTCCCTGATGGCACATTACGGTGATTTGCTCGCAAACAACATTGAGAGTGCAGAAACCAACCGGATCGATCAGCCGGGCTGGTCGGCCGGCGGCTGGACGATGCTGAACGCGGCACCCTGCGGATCACTGGTGACCGCCATCCGGCCGACCGGCGTGTCGAAGGGCGCGGCCAGCACCGTGCCGCCAAGCTCAGTGACCCGGCCGGCGGTCGCGTCGGCATCCGTGACGGCGAAGTACACGTGCCAGTGGTTCGGCACGCCAGCCATCTGCGGCGGCATGGTACCGCCCACCATCTCGCCGTTGACCTGGAACAGCGTGTAATCGCCCATCCCCATGTCGTCCATCGGGGCCGTGGTCACGCCGAGCACCTGCTCGTAGAACCTGGCGGCGGCAGGGTCGCTGGTGATCAGCTCGTTCCAGATGACGGTGCCAGGCTCGTTCACCAGCGCGGCGCCGACGTACTTGCCGGCCTGCCAGAACGCCACGGCGGCGCCCCCGGGTCCAGCACGAAGGCCATCCGCCCCGGGGATGCGGCGTCCGGCCGCTGGCCGTCCGGAAACTGACCTATAGTTGCCATTGAAGGGGAGTAGTCCTTCGCTGACTGATCGACATGCTGGTGCGCTGACCGCACCCGGTCGTCAGGCCCTCGGGACGGGTGGACGAGACCTTCGCCGATGAGTCCGGCTCATCCGGCGGGGTTCGTCGATGCTCCCGCCAGCTGATCCGGACCGGGAAGGTTCTGTGCCCGGTGTCTGGTGCTGTGCTGCTGGCGACGGTGTTCGCGGTCACGTTCATCGTGGAACTGCCGGACAAGTCGCTGTTCGCTTCATTGCTGCTCGGGACCCGCTACCAGCCATGGCACGTCTGGCTTGGCGTGATGGCCGCGTTCGCCGTGCACGCGGGCCTTGCCGTCACCGCGGGCAGCCTGCTCACCGCTGCGCCGTACCGGATCGTCGAGCTTGTCAGCGCGGCGTTGTTTCTCGGCGGCGCGGTCTGGATGCTGCGATCCAGGTCCGCGGACGAGGGCGAGCCGGGTCCGGACGCGGCCAGGCTCGGCGCGGTACCGCCCAGCCTGTTCCGCGTCGCGGCGACCGGCTTCGCGGTGATATTCGTCGGCGAATGGGGCGATGTCACCCAGGTCACCACCGCCAACTTCGCTGCCCGCTACCAGGATCCGGTTATCGTCGGCGTGGCCGCGGTGATCGCGCTGTGGACGGTATCCGGGTTCGCGGTCTTCGTCGGCCCCAAGGTCCTGGGCCGCATACCGGAACGCTGGGTCCGCCTCATCGCCACGGCCGCGCTCACCGGCTTCGGCGTCTACAGCCTCATCCAGGCGCTGCCCTGACCGGCGCCCGCCGGCCGCCAGTATGTTGTGACCGGAACGTGCGTCCGGGGCGATGGCGATCGGGAGGAACCCGGGATGGCATTCGAGGGATGGCCGGCCGAGGCGCTTGAGTTCTACGAGGGCCTCGAGGCGGATAACTCAAAGACCTACTGGACCAGGCACAAGCCGGTCTATGACGAGAAGGTGCTCGGCCCGATGGCCGACCTGGTCGCCGAGCTCGCACCCGAGTTCGGCGACGCGAAGATCTTCCGCCCCTACCGGGATGTCCGGTTCAGCAAGGACAAGTCGCTGTACAAGACCCATATCGGCGCACTCGTCGGCAGCGGCTACATCCAGCTTTCCGCGCGCGGCCTGGCAGCCGGTGACGGGATGTACGGCATGGATCCCGGTCAGTTGCGGCGGTATCGCCAGGCCGTGGCGAGTGACGCCGCGGGCGAGGAGCTTGAGCGCGTGATACGCGCGGTCGAGCAGCACGGGATCAGCGTCCACGGGCACGACTCGCTGAAGACGGCGCCGAGGGGATACCCCGCGGATCATCCCAGGATCGAGCTGCTCCGGCACAAGGGCCTGATCGCCTGGCAGGAATGGCCGGTGCAGCCCTGGCTGGGGACTGGCGCGGCACGCAAGCACATCGCGGACTTCCTGATGGCCGCCCGCCCGCTCAGTGCCTGGCTCGATGCCAACGTCGGGCCGTCGGCGGCCCGCGAGCAGGCCGGTCTCTGAGCAACGCCGGTCTGCTCAGCCATTCAGAGCCCCAGTGTCGTCACCAGGACGCGGGCGGGGGTGCCGCCGGCCTCGATGGCCAGGTCGAGCGCGGCCGGCACGTTCAGGTCGGAAGCCAGCAAACGGCGGATCTCGGTGACCGCCTCCGGGCTGCCCGAGGCCGTGCGGCCGGCGGCGCGATACAGATCTTCCAGCCGCACGGCTGCGGCGTCGAGCAGGGCGGGCCCGTAGTCCCAGTCATCGGCCCAGGGCCGGTCCAGGATCATCAGCCGGACGGCGGCCGCCGGATGGTCCGCGAGCAGGTCGTCGAGCAGGACGAGATTGCCGGCGGATTTGGCCATCTTCTTGCCGTTCAGCGTGACCGTGCCGACATGCAGCCATGCCCGCGCATACGGTCGCACGCCGGTGAACGCCTCCGCCATCGCGGCATGATAGGCGTGATGCGGGAAGCGAAGATCCTTCCCGCCCGCGTGAATGTCCACGCCGACCCCGAACACCGACAGGGCCATGGCCGCGCACTCGGCGTGCCACCCGGGCCTGCCCGTCCCCCAGGGCGACTCCCAGGCCGGGTGATCTGGCTCGCTGGCCTGCCACACCGCCACGTCCAGCGGGTCATCCTTGTCCGGGTCATCGGGCCGGCCGCCGTACTCGGCGGACAGCCGCAGGCCCTCGGCCCGGTCCAGGCCGGCAGCGTCGACGGCTACCTTGCCCCGGAAGTAGACGCTGCGCCCGCGCTGGTACGCGGTCCCGGCGGCCAGCAGCCCGACGGCCAGCCTGATCACGTGCTCGACGTAGCGGTGCGCGCGCGGCTCGTGCCTCGGCGCGCGCACGCCGAGCGCGGCCATATCCTGGTCGAAGTGAAACTGACCGATAGCGGCGAACTCGTCGTACGGCGTGCTGGCCTGCTGCGCCGCGGCATCCAGCACGTCGTCGACATCGGTGATGTTCCGGCACAGCTCGGGCTCGACGCCGAGGAATTGCAGGCAGCGGCCCAGTGTGTCGATCCAGACGAAGGTGGCCGCATGCCCGAGGTGCGTCACGTCGTAGGGCGTGATTCCGCACGCGTAGATGCGGGCCTGGTCCAGCATCGGCAGCCGGTGGCCGGCGATGGCCGGCCCGGGTAGCCGGGGAGACGCATGGGCGGCTGCGTGGATTGTGGTCATGGATCTAGTGTCGGGCACCAGGGCCGCGCGCATCATCGGGGACCACGAACATGGGCTGAGCGCTCCCGCCATGCCGGCCGCAGCGCCACCACCATCAGCAGGCCGGTCAGGACGAACGCTGCCGGGTACCCGGTGCGGGCGACGAACAGCCCGAACACGGCGGGGCCGGCGCCGTAGCCGGTGTCGTAGGCCAGGTTCCACAGCGCGCTGGCGGCGCCATAGCCGGACGCCGGAGCGCGGTCGATCATCAGCGCGAAGCTAGCGGTCTGGCTGATCCCGAAGCCGGTACCGAACAGGCACATGCCGGCGATCACCGCCGCCGGGGCCGCCACCCAGATCAGCAGCATCATGCCGGCGGCCGCGAGCACCAGGCCGGGAATCAGCAGGCCGGGGTGACCGTGCCGGTCGCCATACCGCCCGGCCAGCCACCGGCTGACCGCGGCCGTCACCGCCTGCGCGAACAGCCCGGCGGCAGCGACGCTCCCGGTTGCCCCGACGGCGAGCGGGAGGAAGGCGACAACCACGCCGGCCGACACGGTGCTGGCCGCGAAGACCAGCGATGGGCGAAGCTGGCCACCGCGGCGCAGGCTGTCCAGCAGGCCGGCCGGCTGCCCGGCGCCGGTTCCGGCGGCCGCCTTCGTCTGCTGACGATCCGCCGCGGCGGGCATCCAGCGGACTGCCGCGAGCGGGACAAGTGCGGCGGCGGCGGCGATGACCACGACGGCTGCGTTACCGCTGTTTCCGGCGAGCCAGACGCCGGACGGCAGCGCCGCTACCGCGGGCACGCAGGCCGCAAGCCCGAACAGGCCCAGCCCCTCGCCCCGCCGGTCCGGCGGCAGCAGCAACGCGACCAGCGCGCCCGTGACCACGACGCTGAAACCGAAGCCCAGGCCGCGGACGAAGCTGACCGCAGTGATCGTGACCATCGTGTCCGGGCCGAGCAACGCGAGGGTCGGCACGCCGAGGAGCACCGCCGAGAGGGCGAGCACCACCCGGTAGCCGCAGCGCCGCATGAGGCTGGTCGCCGTGAACTCGGCGAGCACGCTGGCCAGCATGAGCACGCCGGTCACCAGGCCGGCGCCGGTGTCACCGGCGCCGGCCGAAGCGGCATACATGGGCGTCACCGAGAGCAGCAGGTAGAAGCTCGTCATGGCGCCGAAGGTCGACATCAGGACCAGCGCGAGCTTGCCGCTGATGATCCGTGTCGTGGTGGTGGAATCGTCGAGGGTCGTGGACTCGGTCAGGGTAAGTGTGCTCATGCATCCGACGCTAAGGTCGAAGTGGAATACTGATAAGGTCCAATTCCATGGCTATCCAGTGGTCCGGTTTGGGTCCGGAGCTGCTGCTGCGGCTCGACCGTGACAGCGGTCAGCCGCTCCGGTCGCAGCTGGAGGACGGTATCCGCGACGCGATCAGGAACGGCCGGCTTCAGTCCGGGGAGCGGCTGCCGTCGTCCCGGGAGCTCGCCCGCGACCTGGGCGTGTCCCGCGGCCTGGTGCAGGAGTGCTACGCCCAGCTGCTCTCCGAGGGCTACCTGGCCAGCCAGGTCGGCTCGGCAACCCGGGTCGCGGCCGGGGCGCATCCGGCGCCGCCCGCGCCGGCGCCCGGGCCGGCCCCTTCGCCACGGCTGATCGCTGACTTCCGGTCCGGCGTCCCCGACCTGGCGAGCTTTCCGCGGGCCGACTGGGTGTGGGCGACACGGGAGGCGTGTCGCACGGTGGCCACGGCGGACCTCGACTACGGCGACCCTCGCGGCCGCGCGGTCCTGCGCCGGGTGGTCGCCGGTTACCTGCGGCGCGTGCGCGCGGCAGCGGCCGAGCCCGAGCGCATCGTGGTCTGCACCGGGTTCGCCCAGGGGCTCAGCCTCGCGCTGCGGGTGCTGGCCCGGCTCGGCATCGTGAGCGCGGCCTTCGAGGACCCCGGCTACGGGAACGTCGAGACCAGCGAGACCATACGGGCCGCGGCGGCGACGGGAATGCGCACCGTCCACATTCCCGTCGACGAGCTCGGCATTGACGTCGCGGCGCTCGACGCGAGCGGCGCCCGCGTGGTCGTGGTCACTCCGGCGCACCAGGCACCGACCGGGGTCGTGCTCGCCGCGCAGCGGCGGCATGCCCTGGTGGAGTGGGCGAGCCGGAAAGACGCGTTCATCATCGAGGACGACTACGACTCCGAGTTCCGCTACGACCGGGAGCCGGTCGGCGTGCTGCAGGGACTCGCGCCTGACCGCGTGTTCGCCATCGGCACGGTCAGCAAGGCGCTCGCACCCGCGGTGCGGCTCGGCTGGGTGCTCGCGCCGCCGTCGCTGGCGGCCGCGGTCGCCGAGGAGAAGAGAATCAGCGACCGCGGGACGTCCGGCCTTGACCAGCTCGCGCTGGCGGTCCTGCTCGAGTCCGGCCGGTACGACCGGCACCTGCGGCGCATGCGCACGATCTATGCCCGCCGGCGCGGCGCGGTCATCGGCGCGCTCGCCCGGCATGCGCCGGAGGTCAGGCTGACCGGCCTGGCCGCCGGGTTCCACGCCGTGGCGCACCTGCCCGGCCCGGCCGATGAGCGGGCCGTCGTCATGGCGGCACGCGAGCGCTCGGTCGGCCTGTACGGGATGGCCCAGCACCGGGCCACCCGCGCGGCCGCTCCGCCGCAGCTGGTGCTCGGGTTCGGGAACGTCAGCGAGCGCGCGGTGGAGCCGGGCATCGCGGCCGTCGCTGACCTGCTGCGCCCGGTGCCCGGCTAGCTGGTGCCACCACCGGCCGGAGCGCCTTTCCGTACCGGCGGGAAGGCCTTTTTCGTGCCGGCCGGAAGGCCGTTTCCGGCAATGGCGCTGCCCGCGGCGGGCTGGTAATGTTCAGGCTGCGCGAGCCGGATATATCCGGCTGCGCCGGCCAGGCAAACGCCTGGCAGGCTGCGGGGCTGATTGCGGGGGACAGGTAACCGGCCTCCCGAGCAGGGTGGTGGACCGATGTGCGACGACCAGGCAGCGACGAGCCCGCAGGCGGCCAGGCCCGAGTTATCCCGGCGGGGCTTCATGCACGCGACGGCCGCCGTGGCTGCCGCCGCCGCGTTTTACCGCCGGATGCCACGGCTTTCGCTGCGCTCGGCGGCCCGCGAGGCCGCCGCGGACGGGACCGTCGCCTACTCAATGGCGATGCACATTCATTCCTCGTTCAGCGAGCAGGCCGGCTCGATGGACAGCCAGCTCTTCCAGGCGGCGAAGAACGCGGTCGACGTGCTGTGGTGGACCGATCACGACCATCGGATGGACGGGATCGGCTACCGCAAGACGGTGCACTTCACCAGCCTGACCACGGAGCGCGGGGCGGCCGGCGAGGGCGGCCCCTGGACCTGGACTAAGGCGGTCAGCGGCCCGCTGGGGACCGGGTCGGCCGGCGGGATCGTCGCGACCCCGGCCTCCCCTAGCGATCCGGTGGCCAGCGGGAGCATGCACCTGGCGGCCAAGAGCACGACGACCGCGACCGCGAAGTTCGGCTATTACGCGGACAGTCACCCGGGCGGCTGGAGCTACCGTGACAACCTCACCGGCCAGTCCCTGACCATCGACGTGCTGCTGAAAAGCGGCTGGACGCGCGGTTACCTGGAACTGCTGATCGTCACCTCGTACCACCAGGCGGCGGGCGGCCGCCCGGCCGGCAACTACAGCCTGTCGTACCGGTTCGTCCAGCCGGGCAGCGCGGCGGGCCGCGTCGCCAACGGCGACCGGGGGGTTATCACGATCCCGGTGAAGCCGGCCAGCGCCGGCAATCCCTGGGGCACGGTGACCATCAACCCGTCCGGCGACATCGCGGCCCTGTGGCCCGACCTGGATTACCGCGACTTCGCGCTGTGGGAGCTGACCCTCAGCGCGGTGAGCAACGGCGACCTGGTCAGCGGCTATTTCGACTATCTCAGGTTCAAGCGCCAGATCAGCGGCGAGGCGTTCTTGCTGCAGCAGATGGACATGGCGGCCGTGCTGGCCCCGAAGTACCCGGCCGTGGCCCAGCGGCAGGGCCTGGAGGTGTCGTGGCTGCTGCCCCATCTCAACTGGTTTGGCGGGGCGGTGGTCATCCCCGACTACGGCAGCACCACGCCCAGCACGTATACCGCGTACCTGCGCAACGTCGCGGTCCCGCAGATTCATGCGGCAGGTGGGCTGGTCAGCTACAACCATCCGTACGGCTACGGCGACCCCGCATTGCTCCCCGTCACGCAGCAGGACGCGCTGCTCGCGCAGGTCGCCGCGAAGCTGCTACCCACCGCGACGACACGGGCTGCCCTGGGCACCGACCTGCTGGAGGTCGGCTATACCAAGCGGCAGGGAGTGGATCTGGCCCACCATGTGGCGCTCTGGGATGTCATGTCCCGCAACGCCGTCTTCCTGACCGCCAACGGCATCAGCGACGACCACATGGGGCAGAACTGGTCCGGGATCCACAACAACTGGGTCACCTCGACGTGGGCCGCGAGCACCGCGGAGGCGGACCTGCTCGCGTCGCTGGCCGCGGGCCGAGCCTGGTGCGGTTCGCTGTCCTTGTACCGCGGCTGCCTGGACCTGCTGGTCGACGGCTCGTGCCCGATGGGCTCGGTCAGCGTGTCTGGCGTGACATCCCGGCGGCTTGTTGCCAGCGCGACCGGGATCCCGGCCGGCGGGTCGCTGCGGGTCCTGCAGGGCGCGGTCGACTACGCAGGTACCGCGAACCTGACGGCGAACACGCGGGTCATCGGCTCGTATCCGGCTTCCGGTCTGGCCGGCGGGTCGGTCACGCAGTCGATTGACACCAGCAAGAGCAGTTTCGTGCGCACGCAGGTGCTGAATTCATCGGGAGCCGTGGTCGGCCTGTCCAACCCGGTCTGGCTGCTGCGGGCCGCGCCGCCGGGCGGCATCCCCATCCCGCGCGCGGCCTGAGCCCAGCCCGGGCCTAACCGCGCGCGGCCTGAGCCCAGCCCGGGCCTAACCGCCGGTGAACCGCCTAGCGTGAGCTGATGGCGGTCGATCAGCCGGCTGGCTGCGCTGGCCGCCGCCTAGCGACCCAGTACCTCGCGGCGGCCGGCCCTCGGCGTCGGCCGTGGCCAGGAAGAACATGTCCCGTTCCTGGATGAAGCTGCGATCGTCATCGTCGAAGGTGTCGCCCACCAGCAGCCCGTCGATCCGGTCGGCCAGGTTGCGCGTGTCGAAGCGGTCCTGCAGCGACCGGCTGCCGTCATGGAAGCCCATGGTCATCGGTACTCCTCTCCGGCCGGCCCGGGCCAGCGCCCTGGCCCGGACACCTCCCGGCCCCGGATACCAGGATCGCAGGTCACCCGGCCTGGCGCCCTCCCTACGCGCGTCGCCGGGCACGCCGGATCACCAGGCGTCACGTTCTGTCCGCCGACGCGCGAAAAGGGCTGTTACGGCCGCCGGGTCGAGTAGCCATGCGCTCATCATGTGGAAAGTCAGGACTCGTTATAAATTCGCTTGACGGAGAAAAGCCAGAAGGCATAGCGACCTGACTCAATAGAGGTCAAGCGGGATAAACGGCCGACTCTCCGGGCAAGGCGCCAAGGCCACCATCACCCATGCTGGCCGACATTATGCTGCGGCAATGGAATGCGCATTAATAAATAGCCTCGCAATTCGCCGCCCGGGCTGGCGAAATGAACATTAACGGCCGGGAAACGGGGTCAAGGCGCTTCGGTGAGCCAGCGGGTTCTGACCGGGTTCGCGGACGCGCTGGCGGCGATCGAGTCGGCATGGTCCCTCGCGGATGACGGGTTCGAGGTCTACGCGTTCGCCAGGCGCGGCAGCCGGCCTGCGCTGGCCCGCGGCAAGGCCGTCCGGGTCGTCGACATCACGCCGCCCGAGCGGGACGCGGCCAGGTCTGCCGCGGATCTCGCCGGGATCGTGCGCCAGATCGACCCGGCGGCGGTGCTCCCGCTGGATGATCACTCGATCTGGCTGTGCGACCGCATCGCCCGGCAGCGCCCGGTAGCGTTCCTGGCACGGGCTCCGCAGGCAAGAAGGGCGGCCGCGGATGCTAGCGCGCTGGCTGGAAGGGCTGAACCGCCAGGTGGGAGCGGTCGGCCTCGGCTGCGTCGGGATGTCTGCGGAGTACAACACGCCGGACATCGACGACGCGCAGTCGCTGCGGGTGATCGCGCGCGCGGTCGAGCTCGGGGTGACCCTCTTCGATACCGCCGACTCCTACGGGCCGTTCACCAACGAGATCCTGGTCGGCCGGGGGCTCCGCGCGCACGCTGCCGAGGTCGTGCTCGCCACCAAGGTCGGACTCGTCCAGGGCGCGGTCGCTGGTCTCGTCAGCCGCAGGGCCGACCCCGGGCACATCCGCGCGTCGTGCGAGGCATCCCTGCGCAGGCTGGGCGTTGCCGCCATCGACATCTACTACCTGCATCGGGTCGACCCGGCGGTGCCCCTGGAGGTGTCCTGGGCCGCGATGGCGGACCTGGTCGCCGCCGGGAAGGTGCGGGCTATCGGACTGTCGGAGGTAACCGTCGCCGAGCTGGACCGCGCGCAGGCGATCCACCCGGTCGCCGCGGTGGAGTCGGAGCTGTCGGTGTGGACACGCGGGCCGCTGGACGGCGTCGTTCCCTGGTGCGGGGACCACGGCGCCACCTTCGTCGCGTACGCGCCGCTGGGGCGCGGCTACCTCACCGGAACGGTGCGCAGCGCCGATTTCCGGCCCGATGACATCCGCTCAGGAAACCCGCGATTCACGGCCGGCGCGATGGCGCGCAACCACGCCATCCTGGCCGTCATCGAGCGCGTCGCCCGGCGCCACGCCGCGACCCTCGCCCAGGTCTCGATCGCGTGGGTGCTGGCGCAGGCAGGGCACGTGGTGGCTATCCCCGGCACCAAACGACCCCGCTACCTGGAGGAGAACTGCCAGGCGGCGGCGATCGAGCTCAGCGCGGACGACCTGGCCGAGCTCGATGCGGCACCGCGGCCGATCGGCGACCGCTACTAGCCCGGGCTCATCTTGCCCCCTTCCATATTCTCTGACTAGAGTCAGAGAATATGGAAGGGGATCTCGTCAGCCAGGTGCGGAGGTTCAACCGGGCCGTCACCCAGCGGATCGGCGCGCTCAGCGAGGAGTACCTGGCCCGGTCGCGGCCGCTGGGGGCATCGCGGGTGCTGCGGGAGATCGGCGTCGGCGGCGCCGACGTTCGGGCGATCAGGTCCCGGCTCGATCTCGACTCCGGCTACCTGAGCCGGCTGCTCCGCGGGCTCGAGGACGAGCGCCTCGTCCGGGTACGGCCGGACCGGGATGATCATCGGGTCCGCGTGGTCCGGCTGACCGGGGCCGGGCGCGCCGAGCGGGCGGAGCTTGACCGGCGCAGTGACGAGCTCGCGCGGTCGCTGCTGGCCCCGCTGAACGACCGGCAGCGGGCCCGGCTGGCCGAGGCGATGGGCACGGTCGAGCGGCTGCTCACCGCCGGCCTGGTCGAGGTCGGGGTCGCGGACCCCGCCAGCAGCGCCGCCCAGTTCTGCTTGCAGTCCTATTTCGCCGAGCTTGACTCCCGGTTCGACGCCGGGTTCGATCCTGACGCGAGCATCTCGGCCGCGGCCGCCGATCTCGTCGAGCCCGCCGGCCTCCTGCTCCTGGCCGTGCTCCGCGGCGAGCCGGTCGGGTGCGGCGCGCTGAAGTTTCACGGCACCGGCCCGGCGGAGCTCAAGCGGATGTGGGTCGCGGCCAGCGCCCGCGGGCTCGGTGTCGGGCGGCGCATCCTGACCGAGCTCGAATGCCACGCCAGCCAGCGGGGCGTGACCGTCGTGCGCCTGGAGACCAATCAGCGCCTGACCGAGGCCATCAGCCTGTACCGGTCGGCCGGCTACGCCGAGGTCGCCGCCTTCAACGACGAGCCCTATGCTCACCACTGGTTCGAGAAGCGCCTGACCGGCCGCTGATCCCGCGGGATCAGGAAGGAGCCTGGCGTGCCGTCGATCGGGGCGTTGGTGCGGTGCTGGCCGGCCGTCGCCGGGCGCCGCCGGATGCGTTTTGGCGTATCCAGGGGCGGCCGTCTGCGTTGGGCTTGATCAGCACTGAAGCTGCGGTCAGCCAGAGCGCGGCGAACAGCAGGCTGCCGAGGATGTCGGTCGGATGGTGCTCGCCCCGGTACATGCGGGATATCGCGACGAGGACCGGCATGGCGATCGCGGGGATCAGGAACAGCCACCGCCACCAGCCGCGGGCGTGGCCGATGACCAGGATCGCCACGGCGACGTAGATGCAGCACGTCGCGGCCACATGCCCGGACGGATAGGCCGAGGTGGGCAGGTGGCTGTCGAGCTGCGACACGCCCGCCGGCCTTGGCCGCTTGACGACCGCTGCCGCGGCGAGGAACGCGGCGAGCTCCCCGAACATGACGACGACGACGTAGATGACCGGCCGCCAGCGCCGGGTGATGGCGAGGAAGACGATGCCGGCCGCGAGGGACACGATCAAGACCGCCTGGGTCGCGCCGAGAGTGCTGAAGATCAGGCTCCAGTGATTCCGGCCCGGCGTGCGGTGAGCGGCGAACCAGCGCGGGATCGTCCGGTCGCCCAGCACGGTGCCGCCCCCGTACTCGGTGACCAGCTCGCCGAGGCCGACGACGATGCCGAGGATCAGCACCCAGGTGACCAGGATCCCGGCGGCGATCCGGCCGTGATGGCGGGCCGGCGTGTCGTCCGCGGTCTCGGGCCGGGCGGGCTTGAGGTCGGCGCGGGCCTCGGGCTCCAGTCCTTGGATAACCGGATGGGTCACCGGCAGGCCGGCGCCATGCCGGGTCAGCTCGAAGGCGAATGCGGTGATGCCGAGCCAGAGGATCCCGATCGCCCACGCGCCCACGACGTCGGACAGGTAGTGCACGCCGAGCAGGATCCGGCTGATCCCGATCAGCGCGATCAGGATCCCGATCGTGGCGGTGAAGACGGTGCGCCAGCGGCCACGGGCGGCGGGCAGGAAGACGAGGAATACCGCGCCGTAGCAGACGATGGAGCCGAGCGCGTGCCCGCTGGGAAAGCTGTTGCCTATGCCGTGGGCAACAGGATGCGCCAGCACCGGGCGCAGCCGGCCGACCAGCGATTTCAGGATCGGATCCAGCACAAGCGCGCCTGCCCCGGTGATGAGCAGGTAAATGGCCAGCCGCCAGCGCCGCCGGAGCGCGAGAACGATCGCCGCGGCCGCGATGACCGCCCAGAGCACCCCGTCGCTACCGAGCCAGGTAACCGCCTTGACCGCCGTGACAAGCGCGGACTGGCCGGCGATCAGGTTATTCAGCTGGCCGGCAGCGCCGTGGTCGGCCGACTCAAGCGGCGGCCACTGCAAGCGCACGAGGATGAGCACGATCGTGAAGACCGCTGCCGAGCCGATGACCGCTGTCAGCGGCGTCATCTGCCGGCGCGTGCGGTCCGGGATGCGGAGTGACATGAACGGCACAGTGCCCACGCCGCGGGCTCTGACACCTGCGGGCGTAGGCCTCGCGTCAGAGCCGGCCCTCGGAGGCGGTCCCGCCACCGGCTGCGTCGGGGAAGCAATGCCGGGGTTCGTCCTTCCTGGTCGCGGTGCCCGCCGATGGCGGCACCGGTCAAGCGTCGTTCCTGGCCCCCGTGTAGACGTACGCCGCGCGGCCGATGCGGTCCTTCATGCCCCGGCCGGCTTCCTTGATCATCCGAGCATCGAACCCTGCGCCGGCCATGACGGCGAAGTGCTCGCCGTTCACCGAACCGGTGTCCAGCAGCCGGCGCTCCCCGCGCAGCCCTATCCGCACCGCCTCGGTCAGGTCGGCGGGGATCCGCAGGTTCCTCGCGAGCAGATTCGCCGTGCCGGCCGGCAGGATCGCCAGCACAGCCTCCGTCCCGGCCACGGCGTCGATGCAGCGCTGGACCGTCCCGTCGCCGCCCCAGACGAATATCACCTCAGCGCCGTGCGCCAGCGCGCGGCGGGCGCACTTGGCTGCCTTGCGGCTCTTCGCCACCTCCAGCCAGAGCGGATCGGTAACGCCCTCCCGCGCCAGCACCTCACGAAGCTCCCGCAAGCCGCCGCCGAGATCCTTGCCAGCGTGTGCCACAACAGCGATCCTCCGCATGCAGGGGCCTCCGTGTTCCCGGTCGCCGCCGGCCGGGCTGGCGTGATCGCCGGCCGGCCTGGCGGCTGAGGTTCTGGGCAGGCTCCATCTGCCCGCAGGATCGCGCGGCAATCGCGGCCATGACCCGTTCGCCCAAGCCGACAGCAGTCGGGCCCTCCTGCGGCCCGCGGCGGTAATGCCGTAATGCAGTGATGCAGTGCCGTAGTACCGTAGTGGCATACGCCGCAGGCGGCCATCGGGGCTCGGGTGATCTGGCCGGTATCCTGGCGGCCGTGAGCCACGTCCTGACAACCGAGCGGCTGGTCCTGCGCCCGGTGACCGCGGCTGACCGGACCTCGCTGCTGGCCCACTGGACCGCGCCGGACGTGCGGCGGTTCCTGTTCGACGGGGCGGTCTTGTCCCCGGCGGAGATCACCGAGGTTATCGAGGACAGCGCGCGGGACTTCGCCGCGGCCGGGTATGGCCTCTGGCTGGTCCGGGAGGCAGCCGGGACCGACCTGGTCGGCACGGCCGGGCTGCGGCCGCTGGAGGACCTCGGCCTCGAGATCTTCTACAGCCTGGCACCCGGCGCGTGGGGCAACGGGTACGCCACCGAGGCCGCCAGCGCCGTGCTGGAGCATGCCATTGGCCCGCTGGGCCTGCCCGAGGTGCTGGCCGAGGTCGACCGGGGCAACGCCGCGTCCGTCGCGGTCATCGAGCGGCTCGGCATGACCCCTTTCGAGGTGGTGGACGGCCTGCTCGGCCCGATGACCCGCTACCGCAGGACACGCTGAGTCACCGGGCCGGTGCCGCGGCAGCGCGGTGCTTCGTCAGCATCCGTCATAGTTCGTCCAGTTCGACGCACCGCCCGCGGCGATGGCGTTGTCGAAGACCTGATCCTGGTAAGCGGGGCCGGCCACGCCGTACTCGCTGGCCGCGCCGCCGTAGGCCTCCCAGGTGCTCAGCTGGAACTGATAGGCCCCGCCGCCGTTGCCTGGCCCCCAGGCATAGCTGCCGCCCTCTTCGGCGTTGCGGATGCAGACCCCCAGCGCCGAGCTTGCCGCGTCCCCGGCGCCGCTGGACGGCGCTGGCGTCTCGCTCGGGCTCGGGCTCGGGCTCGGCGGCGGTGCCGCCGCCTGCTGGGCCTGCTGGGCCTGCTGGGCCGCTTGCCGCTGCGCGCGCCGTGCGGCGAGGTGCCTGCGCCTGGCGATCCGCCGTGCCGCGCGGGTTTCCAGGACCGCGGCGGCGTGGTGCATGGTGGTGGTCATCTGGTAACTGGTGACGCCTGACTCCGAACTCGTCACGGGCAGCGCGTCATGCAGGGGCCTGGACGCCGCGGATCCGCTGTACAGGAACACGAAGGCCGCAGCCACGCCGGCGAGCGTTGCTGCGGCCACTGCCAGTGCCCCGAGCCTGGTGCCGGGCGCCAGGGCGCCGAGCCTGGTGCTGGGTGCTTTGTGCTTAGCATGACGGGGTGCTGCGGGCATCACGCTCCAGACCGCGAAGCTCCGCGTCCACCCGGCGAGCTGACGCCGGCTGATGCCCGGTGATGTCAGGTGGCTCGGGGAACGCCTGTCCCGGGGGAACCTACTTGAGGCGCTGCCCAGCCGCGGGCAAACGCTGAAAATCACGCTCTGACCAGCGCGAAGACCTGGTAACAGCAGGTAACCGGATAGCCAGACCTGGCTGATCGGCGATCAGCCCGCCGGCCGGTCAGTTGGCTGACCGGCCTGGTAGCACCGTCGCCCGCTCTAGCTCCAGGAGCCCCTGCTTGCGCTTCAGGCCGCCGGCATAGCCGGTCAGTTTCCCGGTGCTTCCGATCACCCGGTGGCAGGGGATCAGGATGCACAGCGGATTGCGGCTCACCGCGGCGCCGACCTCCTGGGCGGTCGCCGCGCCGCCAAGCCGCCGGGCAAGATCCCCGTAGCTGGTCGTGTGCCCGTACGGGATCTGCACGATCAGCTCCCAGACCCGGCGCTGGAATCGGTTGCCCCTGGCCTCGGTCGGCAGGTCGAAATCTGTACGCGGGCCGGCCAGGTATTCCGCAAGCTGGCGCGAGACGTCCTCGAATCCCTGATCGCTGCGCCGGCCGAACGTGACCGGGTCGGGCCGGTACCAGTGATGCGGGAAGTACAGCCCGATCAGATGATCATCGTCCCGCACGATGGTCAGGTCACCGAGCCGGGTGGACAGGACCGTGTGCTCTGCCGTCACCGTCTGCTTGCCGGTCACCATCGTCTGCCTCCTTTGGTACATCCGCTGTACCTGGAAGACGTGCCGTCCCGGCGATTCGTGAGGTCACGGACCGCTCGGCTGCCGCGGACCGGCTGGCTGCCGCGGTTAGCCGCGCTCGAAATAGCGGAGCAGCTCCCACGGCGTCACTCTGGCCTGGTCTGCCGGGCCGGCGTCGGCCGGTTGCGAGCTGAAGGCCGCAAGCTCGTGCCGCCCGAGGAGAGCGAGGTGCTGGTGGACCTCGGCACCGAAGGCGGCGCTGGCCAGCTTGCTCGTCTCGAATTCGGCCACGGCCTCCTGCAGCGAGGACGGCACCGGGGGAGCGCCATGGTCGGTGTACGCGTTGCGCGTGGTGACCGGCGGCGGGTCTGTCTGCTGCTCGATGCCCGCCAGGCCCCCGGCGATGGTGGCAGCGAATGCCAGGTAAGGGTTGGCGTCCGCGCCCGGGATGCGATCCTCGATGCGGGCGGCGGAGTCCTCTCCCACCAGCCGGAACGCGCAGGTCCGATTGTCCTCACCCCAGGTGACGGTGGTGGGGGCGAACGACTCGGGCAGGTACCGGCGATAGGAGTTCACGTACGGGGCGAACATGAGCGAGAGCTCGCGCGCCGAGGCCATCAGGCCCCCCACGTAATGCCGGAAGGTCTCCGACAGATGCCGCACGCCACCGGCATCCCAGCTGAGCGGCGCCGAGCCTGCCTCGTCCCAGAGGCTGGAGTGGATGTGGCAGGACGAGCCGACGTCGCCGGGGGACCATTTCGCCATGAACGTCGCTGACAGGCCAGCCAGGGCCGCGATCTCCTTGACCCCGTTCTTGTAGATCACGTGCCGGTCGGCCATCTCCAGGGCATCGGCGTACTCCAGGTTGATCTCGTGCTGGCCGAGCCCCCATTCGCCCTTCGAGGACTCGATGGGAACCCCGGCCGCCTCCATCTCGAGCCTGATCCGCCGGATCAGCCACTCGTCCTTGGAGGTCTGCAGGACGTGATAGTCAGCGCGGTAATCGGAGAGCGGTCTGAGCTCGCGGTACTCCCGCGCCCACGCATCCCGGTAGCCATCGGCGAAGAAGTACACCTCAAGCTCGGAGCCGCACTTGACGGTGAGGCCGCGCTCAGCGGCCCGGGCTACCTGGCGCTTGAGGATCTGCCGCGGCGATACCTCGACGGGCTCGCCGGTTTGCTCGATGACGGCGTCGCTGAGCACCAGCGCCGTCTTCTCCAGCCACGGCACCAGGCGAAGGGTAGACAAGTCCGGCACCATCAGGAAGTCCTGGAAGCCGCGTTCCCAGTCACTGAGCGCGAAGCCCGGCAGCGGCTCCATGTCCATGTCGACGACGAAAAGGTAGAGCGAGGCATTCAGCCCGCCGCCCTCGCGCATCAGGCGGCGGAAGGTGCGGGCCGTCACCCGCTTGCCGACGAGGCGCCCCCAGAGATCGGGCAGCGCGCAGATGACGGTATCCACCTCGCCGCCGGCGAGCATCCGGTCGAGGTCGCCGGGATCCAGCACCGCCCGCCCGCCCGGTGTCATCCGCAGCCCTCCGATCATCTGCCGTGCCGCGCCGAGCGTATCGCGCGGGACCCTGCGGGTGGCGGGACCCTGCGGGTGAAAGGTCCGACAAGCGGGCCATGCCTGGCCGCCAGTGCCGCTAGCGAGCCGCCGCCCTGACGGCCGCCCGGGCCGCCGCGCCGAATTGGGTGAAGACTGCCGAGCTCGCGTGCTCGGTGCCGAGCATCTCCGGGTGCCATTGCACCACCGGCCTCACCGCGCGGCTCGCGCCGCGCGTTCGGGCTGCGTCATCCCCGCCGCCAGGCCGACGGTGCGTGCCTGGTCAAGACGGTGGTAGCGGCCGCCGTAGAAGAGCAGCGGCTCGCCACCGTTTCCGCCCATCTGCACGGCCTCGCCGACCACGATCACATGATCGCCGCCTGGGTAGACGGCGGTTACCCGGCAGCACACCCAGGCCAGCGCCCCGTCGATGACGGGCACGCCCCCGCGGTCCCGGTAGGTGCACCCGGTGAACTTCTCCGGCTCCGGCTGCTTGCTGGCGAAGATCCTGCTGACCTCCTCCTGGTCACTGGCCAGCACGTTGACGGCGAATCTGCGCGACTGCCTGACGGCTGCCAGCGTGCGCGACCGCAGATCGAAGCCCGCCATCACCAGCAGCGGATCCAGCGACAGCGAGGCAACCGCGTTGGCCGTCATGCCGGCCGGGCCGCCGGTGCCGGTGCCGGTGCTGGTGCTGGTGATCACCGTGACGCCGGTGGCGAATCTGGCCATCAGCGACCGGAAGCCTGCCTCGTCCACGGCGGCCGCGCACGTGGTCATAGGCTGCCTGCCCGGCCCAGCCCGGCGCGCAGGAAGGACGCCAGCTCGGTCACGCTCGCGCGGGCGGTGTCGAGCCATCCGGTGCAGAGCAGGAAGCCATGCACCATCTCGGCCTGCGACCGGAGGCGGACGGGAACGCCGGATGCCCGCATCCGCTCGGCGTAGGCGACTCCTTCGTCATGCAGCACATCGCGGCCCGCCACGAGCAGGTAGGCCGGCGGCAGCCCGGTGAGGTCCTGAGCCAGCGCGGCCGCGGCCGTGCTGGACGACTCGGCATCGCCCAGGTAGGCCGACCAGTAATACTCCATCTCGCCACGCGACAGGAACGGGTCGTCGGCGTTGGCGGCGTAGGATGCCGTGCTCATCGTCGGGTCGAGCGCAGGATAGGCCAGCACCTGGAGGGCTACGGTGAAGTCCGCTGCGTCCCGGGAGGCCACGGCCACGGCGGCGGCCAGCGATGCGCCCGCGCTGTCCCCGGCGACCGCCAGGCGCGAGGCGTCCACTCCGAGCTCGGCTGCATGCCCGGACACCCAGCGGGTGGCGGCCACGCAGTCGTCGAGCCCGGCCGGGTACGGGTGCTCAGGCGCAAGCCGGTAGTCCACGGCGATGAGCACGACCCCGGCCTGGCTGGCCAGCTCGCGGCAGAGCACATCGTGCGAATCCAGCCCGCCGAGCACCCATCCGCCGCCGTGGAAGAACATCGTGGCGGGCAGGGCCTGCGCCGAACCTGGAACTCCGCGAGACGGCGCAGGCCCGGGAGCAGGCGATCCCCGGGCCGGGTCCGGCACCGCGGCATGCGCTTCGGCGGGCGGGGCGGGCCGGTACACCCGGACGGCAAGCTGCCCGGCCGGACCATCGAGCTTCAGGTCCTCGCCGGGGACGCCGGCCGCCGGGCCGGCCAGCCATTGTGCCAGCTCGGTGAAGTTCCGCAGTCCGTCAGGCCGTGGCAAGGACATGCTGGAGGGCCGGTTGGCGGCCACCAGCGCCTGCAGCAATGCGTCGAGTTGGGCCCCGTCACTCATGGTCCGATTGTCGGACCATTAGAGCATGAGGTCAAGAGCGCTCCAGCGGCTCGGACGGCCGGGCACCGCCGGCCGTCACCGGCTCGACCGGGCCGTACCTCGCCGCGTAGGCCTGCGCCGCGGCGCGGAAGCACTGCACGGGGGCACGCACGATGCCGGCCCCGATCTGGCCGCCGCCGCGGCCGGCCAGCCCGGCGTCCAGGACCGGCGTGATGCCGGTCTGCGCGACTTTCAGCGCGTCGATCGCGGTCGGCGTCCCCCGGTACCGGAAGTAGGGAATCTTGTAGTCGGTATTCTCGCCTACCGTGATGTCGTACATGGCGAGGTTCATCTCGATCATGGCCTCGGGCGAGCCGCCCTGGTAATTCTGCAGCGGGAAGGCCGCGGCCTGGGCAAAGCCGCCGAGCCCGACCGTCTCGTTGATCAGGCTCTCGCCGCCGATCCACTCGATGTCCTCGACGGCGTACCCCTCGAAGAGCCGGGCCGACACCTCGGGGAACGGCCCGTCGAACCACTCGTCGCCCAGACCGCTGACCCGGATCGAGACACCGCGGCAGGTGATGCTCATGGCGGTGACCACGCTGCTGGCCTCGATATCGCGGGCGGCGTCGGCCGCGGCCTTCCCGCTCGCCATGGACAGCCGGAGGAAGAAGTAGTCGCTCGCGGTCAGATACGCGAGCGTCTGCAGCACCTCATCGCGGTGCCCCGGCCCGGCCTCGAGCAGGTGCGGGAAGAGCTCCCGGCCGAAGAGCAGGGTCGCGGCGGTGTTGCGGCTGTGCAACTCGTCCCCCATGTGCACGGCGCGGCGCATGATCGGCTTCAGCGGGATGCCGCCGGCCCGCCGCACGGCCGCGCCGATGGTGGGGGCGATGACGTGCTCGATGTAGCGGAGCTGGTCACGCACCTCGTCGTCGTAGGACCCGTAGTTCAGCCGCTTGTGCGACTCGCCCTCGTAGAAGTTGCAGAAGCCCGTCGTGCCACCCGCGTCGTTGCGGACCACGAAGACGGGCATGGATGCGGTGAACACCCCGGCCACCGAGCCGACGCAGCCGTGGTCATGGCAGGCGCCGATGACGATGTCGCCGTCCGCCATCCGCCGCTCGGCATCGGCCTCGCTCTCGGCTAGCCCCTCGTACAGCGCGGCGTAGACGAGCGCGGCGCGCTGCCCGCCGCGATAACCATCGAACGGCACCGCCGGCCCGGACGTGAGGATGGTCCGGTCGGTCATGCCGGGCACAACGCCCCTGGCCGGGGCCACCGCGACCAGGACCGGCTCGCTGCCGCACATCCGCTCAAAGGCCGTCTGGTTGGCCCGCTCGCGCACCGCCGCAGTTACCACGCGGCCGTCCCGCCGTCGACGGGGATCACCGCGCCGGTGATGAAGGATGACCGCGGTGACAGCAGGAACTCGACCACCTCGGCCACCTCGTCGGTCCGGCCCAGCCGGCCGAGCGGGATCTGGGCGGTCAGCGCGGCCTCGCCGCCGGACATGCGGTCCCAGGCCGGGGCCATCGGCACCTCGATGAAGCCGGGCGCGACCGTATTCACCCGGATGCCGCGGCCTGCAAGCTCGCAGGCCCCGACCCTGGTGAGGCCCTCGATCGCGGCCTTCGATGCCGAGTACATCGCCGTCCCGGCGAACCGCCCGACGGCGCCGGCGATGCTGCCGATATGCACCACGGCGCTGCCCTGGGCCAGGTGCGCGACGGCTGCCCTGGTCATCCGCGCGCTGCCGAGCACGTTCACCGCCCACATGGCGGCCGCGGCCGCCTCGGGCATCTCGTCGACGCGCGCCTCGCGCAGCACGCCCGCGCAGTTCACCAGGGCGGTGACCGGCCCGAGCGCGGCTGCGGCGGTCATGTACCCGGCCACGCTCGCCTCATCGGTGACATCCAGCGAGAAGTCCACGACCTGGCCGCCGGCCACCGGGCCGGGCCCCGGCCCGGCGGTCACGTCCACGTCTCCGGCGGCCACGATGTACCCGGACGCCGCCAGCCGCCCGCAGATCGCTCGCCCGATGCCCCCGGTTCCTCCTGTCACGAGCGCGACAGCGGCCATCCCCACCTCCTGATCCAGGCCCGGGCGGCGGCACCGCCCGGGCCAGCCCGGCGGCGCTGCCCGGGGCCGCCCGGCGGCACTGCCCGGGCCCGCCCGGCCGTGGCGCGTGCCCTTGGGCGCGTGTTTGGTCCGAACCCTAGTCCAATAGGCCATGGTCGGTAAAGGCTCGGCGAGGTCCCGCAGCGGCGGCCGACGGCACTCGCCCTGGCCCGGGGGCCGCGAGGCGGCATGAGCAGGCAGCTGGCCTGATTGTGAGAGCATTGGGCCATGAGCGCCGTGGCTCCCGGCCCTGACCCGACCGGTATCGAGAAGGTCGAGCACGTGCCGGTTTACGGCCTGGTGGTCGACCAGCTGCGCCGCGCCATTCACAACGGGTCGTTCGTGCCTGGTGACAAATTCCCGCCCGAGCGCGAGCTGTCCAAGCAGCTCGGCGTCTCCCGCGCCAGCGTCCGCGAGGCGATCCGCGTGCTGGAGGGCGAGGGGTACGTGGAGACCAGGCGCGGGGCAAGCGGCGGCATGGTCGTGCTCGATCGGGCCCAGACCGAGGACCGGCTCGCGGAGATCATCCGCATGCAGCTGCCCGAGATCGAGCAGGTTATCGATTTCCGGCTGGCCGTCGAGGTCAGCGCGGCCAGGCTCGCCGCCGTCCGCCGCACCGACGCCGACCTGGCCCGGCTTGATGCTGCCTTCGAGACCATGGCCGCGAGCCGCGAAACTCGCCGGTTCCGGGCCGCGGACTCGGCCTTTCACCAGGGAATCGCGCAGGCAGCGCGGAATGAGTGGATGGAGCGCTCGATCGCCGACGCGCGGGCGTTCTTGTGGATGACGGTCGACCTGGTCGCCGAGAACGTCTTCCGGAGCGCGCAGCAGCATCACGGCCAGATCCTGGCCGCCATCAAGGCGAGCGATCCGGATGCCGCCGAGCGGTACGTGGCCGCTCATATCGAGGTCACCAGGACGGACCTGATCCGGATCGCGGCCGCCGCGCCCTCGGCCAGCTAGCCAGCGGAAAGCGCGCCGCGCGGGGGCCGCGGGGTCTTGACACCCGGCGATCTAGAAACCTATGCTCCGGGCCAAAGGTCCGCAAAGCAGACCTACCGCAGAGCCGCGGCACATCGCGTCACGCCACCGTCCGTTGTGCTGACCGCATGGCCCGTGAGGGGTGAGTGGGAATGATGGCCGAACAAGTCACCGAACACCCCGTCGAAGGCCTCCGCCGGAATGCCGTCGGGCTGCCGGACGTGATCTTCACGTCCGTCACCACGATGGCACCAGCCGCGGGCGCGGCCTTCTCCATCACGGTCGGCGCGCTCTTCGCGGGCGGCAGCCTGGTGCTCGGAGTGATCATCGCGCTGGCGGGCTGCATGTTCACCGCCCTGTCCATCGGCCAGATGGCCCGGCACCTGCCGTCGGCCGGCGGCATGTATACCTATATCGCGCGGGGCCTGGGCTCGAAGCTGGGGTTCCTGGCCGGCTGGGGCTTCGATCTCGCCTACCCGCTCGTGGTTCCGCTGGTCACCATCCTGTTCGGCAGCATCCTCGGCAGCACCCTGCAGGCCCATTTCGGCTACTCCTACGACCTCTGGTGGCCGATCGGGATGATTTTCAGCCTCGCAGCGGTCGGCGCGGCGAACTACTTCGGCATCCAGGTGAGCACGCGGTTCGGGATCCTGCTCGGGACCTTCGAGATCCTGGTGATGGTCGCGCTGTCGCTGACCCTGATCGTCAGCGCCGGATCGCGTAACACCCTCAGCGTCTTCACCACCCACTACGCGACGGTGCCCGGCTTCAAGGGGATGTCCGGGGTCATCGCCGGATCGGTCTACGGCGTGCTGGCGTTCATCGGGTTCGACGCCGCCGCGCCGCTGGCCGAGGAGACCAGGAACGCGACCCGCAACGTGAGCCGCGCGGTGGTTGGCTCCTGCCTGCTCGTGGGCCTGTTCTACGTGCTGACGACCTACGCGGCCACGGTGTACTTCGGGGCCGGCCGGTTCGTCTCGTTCTACACTGCCGGCGGCGGGAACCCGTGGAACCTGATGGCCACGGCCGTCTGGGGCACCGGCTGGGTCGTGCTGTTCATTGCCCTGCTCAACTCGAGCGCCGCCTGCGCCAACGGCGGCGCATGCGCGGCCACCCGGTGCCTGTGGGCGATGGGGCGCATCCGCGTCATCCCGCGGGTCTTCGGCGGGACGCAGCGCCGGTTCAAGTCCCCGCACATCGCCATCTTCGCCACCTTCGGCGCGGGGGCGGCCCTCGCGCTCTGGCTCGGCGAGCAGTACTCGCCGACGACCGCCTTCGCGCTGCTCGGCACCATCATTACCGGCGCCATCCTGCCGATCTACGTCGCGGTGAACATCGCCTGCATCGCCTACTTCTGGCGGGAGCGCCGCAGCGAGTTCAACGTGATCAAGCACCTGCTGTTCCCGATCCTCGGCATCGTCCTCTTCGTGCCCGGCTTCTTCGCCGCCCTGGGCATCGAGCTGTTCAAGTTCGTCAGCCCGCTGACCTACCCGCTCAACCTCGCGGGCGTCGTCATCGCCGTGTGGTACGCCATCGGGGTGGCGCTGGTGATCTACTTCACGATCAGGCACCCGGAGCGGATCAGGGACACGGCCAAGGTCTTCGTCCAGGACGACGCGCCGGAGCTCGCTGATGCCTCGTCCGCCTGATAGCGCGCCACGCGACCGGCGCGGCTGACCGCAGCAAGGAGGATCCTGGCCCATGCCATCCGACGCGGACGTCCATCCCCGGCCGGCCCGGGCCGGTGAGATCGGCGAGCGGCTGCGCGAGCAGGGCGTGCGGGTTATCCAGATGGAGATGCCGGATATTAACGGGGCCGTCCGCGGCAAGGTCGCCGGGATAGCCAAGGGCCTCGGCGCGACCGGAACCGGCGTGAGCACGCTGGTGATGTCGTTCCGCGGCGGAGAGGAGATCACCCTCTCGCCGTGGAGCAGCTTCGACAACGGCTTCCCGAAGTTCTCCGCGGTCGCCGACCTGGGCACCGTCGTGCGGCTGCCCTGGCGGCCGGATACCGCCGCCGTGCTCTGCGACTTCGTGATGAACGACGGGTCGGCGTGCCCGATGGACGGGCGGGCGATCCTGCGCCGGGCCATCGCCGAGCTGGCGGAACTCGGCTACACGGCCAAAGCCTCGCTGGAGTGGGAGTTCTACGTCTACGAGGCCGACGACGAGCTGATGCGGGCCGGGCGCTTCCGGGACCTCAAGAGCCTCGGCCGCAACCTGCACTGCTACACGCTGACGAACCTGCCCTCGTTCATCCCGCTGGCCTCGGCCTTTCTCGCGCGGATGGAATCGGTGGGCATCCCGGTGGAGGCCTTCCACTCCGAGTACGGGCACGGCCAGTACGAGTACACCTGCGCGCCGGCCGACCCGCTGACCGCGGCCGACTGGGCGGTGCGCTCCAAGACCTACCTGCGGGAGCTGGCCGCCGAGCACGGGCTGCTGACGACGTGGATGGCGGCACTGCACACCGACAGTCTCGATTCCAAGAACGGCTGCCACGTGAACGTGTCGCTCGAGCGCGACGGGCGCAACGCCTTCTGGGATGCCGGCCGCGGCCGCCTGTCCGAGCTGGCCGGCCATGCCGGAGCCGGGATCCTGGACACGATGTCCGACTTCCACCTGTTCTTCCGGCCGTGGGTGAACTCGTTCCGGCGGATGGACCGGCTGTCCTGGAACCCGGAGGATGCCTCCTGGGGCCTGGACAATCACGCCACCGCGATCAGGGTCGTGCACGGCCCGGATCCGGCCGCGTATACCCGGTTCGAGCACCGGGCGCCCGGCCCTGATGTCAATCCCTACCTGGCACTCGCCGCCGTTCTCTGGGGCGCGGCGCGCGGGATCCGCGCGGGCCTGCAACCGCCGCCGCTGGCTCAGGGCGACCCCGTCGTCGCGGGCGGGTACCAGATGCTGCCGCGCACGCTGGAGGACAGCGTGCAGGCGATGCGGTCCTCGGCGCCGGCCGCCGACCTGCTCGGGCCGGCGTTCATCGACCATTTCACCGCGATGAAGCTGGACGAGGCGCAGGACTACCGCGACTGGCTGGCGAAGCAGCCGGAGGGCACGGCGGACCAGATCACCGACTGGGAGTTCGGCCACTATTTCGAGTGGGTCTGACACCGGGCCAGGTCAGCTGCCCAGCCCGGTAGCCCAGCTCAGCTGCCCAGTCCGGGCAGCCCAGCTCAGCCGCCAAGCCCGGCGGCGAACGCCCCGACGGCGCTGTTGAAGGCGTCGCTCTCCTCCCAGAAGGGGCAGTGACTGGAGGCGGGGAACGTCTGCAGCCGGGCGCCGGGGATCCGGCTGGCAATGTACAGGCCGGCCTTCGGGCTGGTCAGCTTCTCGTCCTCGCCGAACAGCACCAGCACGGGGACGTCGATCTGCGGCAGGTACTCGCGGTAGTCGCGCAGCGTCTGGTCGGCCAGGATGGTGCTGGCGATGACCGGCGGCACCTGCAGGATCTCGGCGCTCATCCAGGCCATCGCCTGCTCATCAGGCTCATGCAGCATCAGCCCGGTGAACTCGCTCACCAGCGCGGGCTGATCGAGCTGCAGCTGCTCGTTCAGCTCGCGCAGGGCGTCCAGGGTGAACACGCCGAACTCATAGCCGTCCCAGGCGAAGTCGGACGGTGGCTGGTCCACGATGACCAGCCCGGCGACGCTGCCCGGCCCGTAGGCCCGGAGGAACTCGTACTGAACCATCGCGCCCATCGACCAGCCGACCAGGATCGGCCGCTCCACCGACAGCTCGGCCAGGATCGCGTGCAGGTCAGCGGCATAGTTCGGCACGGTATGGCCATGCAGGACCTTCTCCGACCTGCCGTGCCCGCGCAGGTCGGGAATGATCACGCGGTGCGCGGCGGCAAAGTGGCTGAGCTGGCGCTGGAAGAAGCGCCCGCTCATGCTCCAGCCGTGGATGAAGACGATCGGCGGGCCGGCGCCCTCATCCTCAACGAAGAACGTGACGTCACCGATGCGCAGCTCCCGCGCCATCTGGCGCCTCTCTTCCTGGTGGGTGATGGTGCGGCGACAGCCGCTACTGCACCATGAAACCGCCGTCGACGACGAGAGCCTCGCCGGTGATGTAGCTGGCGTCGTCAGAGGCAAGGAACAGGGCGGCCGCAGCGATGTCCTCCGGCTTCCCCACCCGGCCAAGCGGCACTAGGCGCTCGATGGCGGCCCGCTTCTCCGCGCTGGCCAGCGCGTAGGACGCGAGCGGAGTCTCGGTGACGCCGGGGCAGATGGAGTTGACCCGGATCCCGTGCGGGGCCAGCTCGACCGACAGCGCCCGGGTGATCATGTGCACGGCGCCCTTGGACGCGTTGTAGTGGACCTGCGGATGCCCGCTGCTGGCCAGCACCACGTGCGCCTCGACCGAGGCGAGGTTGACGATCGCGCGGGTCCGGCCGCCGTCCGCCGCCCCGGCCGGCGCGCTCACCATGTGCCGCGCCACCGCCTGGGCCATCAGGAAGGTACCGGTGGAGTTCACGTCCTGGACGAGCTGCCACTCCTCCAGCGACAGCTCGAGGAAAGTTGGTGTACCGGGCGATGCCGGCGCAGTTGACAAGGACATCAATGGAGCCGAACGCCTCCGCGGCCGCGGCCGCCATCCGGGCCGCGTCCTGCTCGCTGGAGACATCGCCGGTGACGGTGACGACCTGATCCCGGTCGCGGCCGCCGAAGGCCGCCGCGAGCCCGCCGGCGTTGGCATCCGCCGCGGCGACCCGGGCGCCCTCGGCCAGGAAGCGCTCGACCGTGGCCTTGCCGATCCCGGAGGCCGCGCCGGTGATCAGGGCGGCCCGGCCGCTGAGCCGCCCGTCGCCGCTCACCGGGCCGCTCCGTCACCAGCCCGGCGGCCAGCGGGCAGTGAGAGGAAGGACGGCGCCACGTCCAGGGCGAACCGGCTCGCCCACCGGCGCCTGACCTCCGCGGGGATGCCCGGAGTCGAGAAGTGCAGGATGAAGTGGTTGAATCCGACGTCGAGATACTCCCGCAGCCGCTGCCGCACGGTCTCCGGCGATCCGACCAGCTGCCATCTGCACCACGGCACGATGCCGTCGGCGCGGGTCCGCTTCTCCATCCCGGCGAAGATGCGCTGCCAGGCCTGGTAGCCAGGCGTGTTGGCCCAGTCGGTCGCGTGCGGCGCGTAATGGTCTATCTGCGCCTGCATGAATCGCGGCTTGTACAGGCAGGCTTCCTGCACCGCGTCGGCGTCGGTGTCGGCGACAATGCAGTCGATCATGAGCGGGAACGTTGCCCCGGTCACGTCCATCCCGGCCGCGGTGGCCGCATCAGCCCAGCCGCGCAGGGTGGCTGCCTGGCTGTCCAGGTCACCGATGGTGTTGCAGATCGGCGGCAGCCCGAGACCTGCCATGATCCCGGCGCTGTCGGGGCTGCCGATCGCGCCGTAGAAATGCAGGTTCGACGTCCTGGGCTCGGGGCGGATGCAGATCTCCTCCGGCACGGACAGGTACTTTCCCGCGTAAGTGAACGGCCTGCCGGTCATCGCCGTGCGCACGATCTCCCAGCTCTCCTGGAATCGTGCTCGTGCCTCGCCCATGTCCAGGCCGTACGCGTCGTATTCGAACTTCGCGGTACCGCGGCCGAGGCCGAGGTGCAGCGGCCGGTCCGTCAGCTGGGTAAGCATCGCGATCTGCCCGGCCAGCCGGAGCGGATTGTGCCAGGGCGTGACAATCACGCAGGTGCCGAATCCCAGCCCGGGGAAGCGGCCGGCCAGGTGGGCGATCTGGACGGCGGGATCAGGGGTAGGGAAATAGTCGCTGAAATGATGCTCGAGCACCCAGACCGTGCCGAATCCCAGCTCTGAGTACAGCTCGCAGTCGCCCAGCATGCCCTGATAAAGCTCACGATCGCTGGAACCGGGCGCGCCCGCAGCCGCTACGACACATCCGAACTCGACATCCTCACCAGCAGCCACAAGACCAGCCTTCCAGTGGACCTTTGGTCCGAGTATCATACCAATGGATGCAGGCGTCAAGATTGCCGGCGCCAGCGCCGGATCCGCGGAATGCCGCCGCCTGCTGGCGGCGGGGTTCCACCGGCTGCTCGTCACCGCCGAGCCAGTTACCCAGGCGGCCGCCGACCAGGCGGTCGCGGCCGCGCTGGCCGCCGCCCGGGCCGGCCTTTTCACCCTGTCATGACCGGCCAGAACCGCGCTCTCAGGTACGAGTGCTGTCCGTAACCTCACGGCGAGCGAGCGGGGCGATGGTCAGGGCGCGTACTTCAGTACCAGCTCGCCGACCTGGGGGAGCGCGGTCTCGACGTGCCTGGCTGCGCTGCCGCGGACGGTGCCGTACGCCTTGATGATCGTAGGCCGGCCGGAGGCCGCCGCGCGGGCGTCGGTCACCGAGAGCAGGGCCTGCGACACCTCCTCGCCGCGCTTGGCCAGGTAGTCGCCGAATCCGGAGCCGCCGGAGGTGTTGAAGTCCGCCCAGTACGGCTGAAGCTTGTCCACCATCTGCGGAAGCAGGGACTCCACCATGTGGCGGACGTGGCCAGGCATGAAGGTGGTCACCGTCTTGTAGGCGAGCTTGACCGCGGTCCCGGAGATTCCTGACTTGGCCGAGACCTCCTGCTCGATCAGCGTGTAGCAGTCGGCGATCACCTGAGGCCGGGTGTCCGGCGTGAGCAGGATCTCCTGAAGCGTGGCTGCCATGGGTATGTTCTTCTCCTTGCCGCTGGGCACTGCCCTGGATTCCCGCACGCATGCTGCAATGCGGCATCCGTCACTAGACGGCGAGCGCCCGGCTACGGTTTACCGCCCGGCCATGTCCGTCACGACGTGGGTGGTGGTTCCGGCAGCGTCTCGGCCAGCGCTTCGAGCGCGGCGGTCCAGCTCTCCCAGCAAGGGCGGCCGGGGTCGGCAGCGATGGTCGTGATGAGCTGTTGCCGGAATGGTTCCCGGTCGCCGTACGCGTGCTCAACGACCGCGGCGGCGATCGCGCCGGGAGGCGCCGGGCGTGCCGCCACAGGTAGTCGTGAGCCAGTTCCTCGGCCGACGGCGCCTTGAAACTGTCAGTGTGGACACCTTGCGGGTTCACACCGCTCATCACGTGGCTGATCGTGCTGTCCTTGCCAGCCGCGTCGATTCCCTGGAGCACGACAAGGACAGCGTAGGTCTGCTGCGCGGCCAGGCGGTCCTGGTATTCCGCGAGCAGTTCCGCGCCTTGCTGGAGAAGCCGTTCCCCATCCCTTTTATTGCGCACACCGCATCGCTCGCCTGGGTCAAAGCCCTTCGGCAGCGAGACCTTCGAGCCTGGCCTGACCCGCAAGGATTCGACGAACCCGGCAGTCCAGCCGGTGTCCAGCTCAGTCATCCGCGTCCTCCAGCTCGCCAGTGCAGTCGGCCCTTTCAGGCCTCCCGCCCCGGCCGCAGGTCGTTCTCCTCGGTCAGCCCGCGAAGGCTACTTCTCCATTCAACGGCTGTCTTGCTTCGGCCGTTACGTACGTCTTTGCTCGCCTGTAGCCCTTTCTGCGGCGTGGAAGGCCTCGAGTGCCTCGCCGGGGGTGTCGTAGTAGGCGCCGGGGCCGAGGGCGGCGCTGATGCCATATCGGTCGAGCTGCTCGCGCACTGGGCCGTGGACGGTGCTGACGGCGAGGCGGATGTGTCGTTTGCGGAGGTGCTCGATGACGCGGGTGAGGACCGCGGCCGCGGTGTAGTCGACGTCGCCGATGGCCGCGGCGTCGAGGACCATCCATCGCAGCGGGTTTCCCTGCGCGGCGAGGGCAGTGACGTCGTCGATGAGACGGGAGGCGTTGGCGTAATAGAGGCTGGTGCCGAACCGGTAGACGGCCAGTCCTTCCTCGGTCCGCGCGCCGGGCAGGACCGGGGCAGGCTGCCAGTGCCCGGCCGGTGACTTCACCAGCACGCTGCTGCGCGGGCTGTAGCTGTGGCGCAGGTGGTCGATGACCGAGGCGACGACGGCGAGCACGATGCCTTCCTCGACCCCGAGGATCACGACCGCGGCGGTGGTGAGCAGGGCGATGGTGAACTCGGGGAGCCGGCAGGCCAGGATCCGCCGCATCCCGCGGATGTCGATGAGCCCGGCAGCGATGAGGAAGACGACTGCCGCCAGGGCGGCGATGGGCAGATAGGCGAGCGGCCCGGTGAGCAGCAGCAGGACGATGAGCACCGCCGCGCTGGTCGTGAGCTGGGCCAGCTGGCTGCGCCCGCCCGCGCTGTCGGTCACCTGCGTCTGCGTCGGGCTGCCGTTGACCACGAAGGCACCAGACAATGCGGCGGCCACGTTGGCCGCGCCCAGGCCGACCAGGTCGGTGTCCTGGCTGAATGCCTCCTCGTACTTCCCGGCGTAGGCGCGTGAGGTCGCCGCGCTCTGGGCGAGGATGACCACGAACATCGACACTGCGGTGCCGAGCAGCGCGGCGGCGTCATGCCAGCCGAGGGCGGGTAGGCCCAGGTGTGGCAGCCCGCGCGGGATGGGGCCGAGCACGGCCACGCCGCGCCCTGTCAGATCCGCGGCCCGGCTCACGATGATCGCGGCGATCACCGCGATCAGCAGGCCCGGGATCCTGCGGGCAGCCACGCGGGAAGCCAGCACGATCACGATGACCCCGGCCGACACGGCCAGATCGGCAGGGTGTGCCTGCGGGAGCGCGCGGGCAATGTCCAGGAGCCTGGCCGGGGTGGCCTTGTCCGCGACGGTCACCCCCAGCATGTCGGGGAGTTGCCTGGCGGCCACCTGGATGCCGACGCCGGTGAGGAATCCGACCAGGACGGTACGGGACAAGAAGTTTGCCAGGAACCCGAGCCGGGCCAGCCGGGCCAGCAGCAGCAGCCCGCCAGCGAGCAGGGCCGCGAGCCCGGCCAGCCGGACGTATTGCGGCGAGCCAGCGACCGCCAGCCCGGCGAGGGCCGCGCCAAGTATGGCCGCGGTGGCGGAGTCCGCGCCGACGACAAGGTGGCGCGATGAACCAAGGATGGCGAACACGGCCATCGGGAACAGCAGCGTGTACAGGCCGGTCACCACCGGCATCCCGGCGATCTTCGCGTACCCCAGAGCCACCGGGATGCTCACGGCAGCCAAGGTGATACCGGCAAGTACGTCCGCCGCTACCTCAGACCGGCGCACGGGCAGCAGCCCGCCCAGCACCGGCGGCGCTCGCAGCCACCCCCGCAGAGAACGCCCATGCCAATCCGGCACCCCTCTCACCTCCGCCCGCATTTCCCGGCGTTCCGGGGATTGGGTAATCATCCCGCCGCCGCCACGTTTGCGCTCATCCCCGTCCCCGGGCTCCGCTCGGCCGATGGCCCGGACCCGGCCTCAGGTGCTCCCCGCGACCGGCCCCGCGTCACGAGCCCCCGGCCCCACCATTGACAAGCGACGGACAGGGTCTTGGCGCTGATGACCGCTGCTGGGCAGAAAGAGCATGCTCAGCGAACCGGGGACCTGGTTACGCAGCCACTTGCGCGGGCGTCACGAGGGCCGGTTGCTCCGCGGTCGCACGCTGCTGGGCCTGGGGGCTGGCAGCTGCCAGCACGGGCCGGGTACCAAGGTGTCCGGGCCGTTACTCGCGCGGTGCCGGGGAAGGATCCTGGCTGGCGCGGGGTAGGACGGATCTGACGTGGCTGAGGAGCGTTCGGGCGTCGAAGGGCTTTTGGACGAGCGCCGCACCTTGGCTGAGGGCGGGCCGTGTCCCGGTCATGCCCTGGTCGTAGCCGGACATGAACAGGACTGGTAGCTCTGGGCGTAGCTGGCGGATTTGCCGGGCGAGTTCGGGGCCGGACATCTGCGGCATCACCGAGTCGGTGAGGAGCAGCCGCACGTCGGGCTTGGCGGCGAGCGCGATTGCCTCGGGGCCGGTGGCGGCCTCGACGACGGTGTAGCCGTGGCGGCGCAGGATGCGGGTGGTGACCTCCATCATGGCGGCCTCGTCTTCAACGACCAGGATCGTCTCGCCATGTCCCTGATCGTCTCCGGCGGCGGGAGTGGCGGCCGGGGCCGCCGGTTGGTCGACGGCGGGAAACAGCAGCCGGAAGGTGGTCCCGGTGCCGGGCTCGGAGTGGACGCTGAGGCTGCCGCCGGCTTCGGTCACGATGCCGTACACCGTGGCCAGCCCCAGTCCTGTTCCCTGGCCTTGGGGCTTGGTGGTAAAGAACGGCTCGAAGATTCGGTCGGCGATCTCTGGCGGTATGCCGGTGCCGGTGTCAGTGACGGTCAGCTCGACGTGGCGTCCTTGCCTGGCGTCAGGGTGCAGCCGTAGGTAGTCCTCGTCGAGGTCGGCGACCTGGGTCGCGATGTGCAAGGTGCCCCCGGCGGGCATGGCATCGCGCGCGTTGACGGCGAGGTTGAGCAGTACCTGGTCTATCTGGCCGCGGTCGGCCCGGATCGCCGGCAACCCGGAGGATGGGCTTACCGTGAGCTCGACCTGTTCTCCGATGCTGCGCGACAGCAGGTCATGGATGTCGGTGATGATGGCGTTGAGGTCAAGGACTGCCGGGCGGATGGCCTCGCGCCGTCCGACGATGAGTAGCTGGCGGGTCAGCCGGGCGCCGCGCTCGGCGGCGGTCCGGATCTGCTCGGCGTCGGCGTTGATGGCCGGGTTGCCAGCGGTCTCCTCAGCGACGAAGGCCGCATAGTTCAAGATAACGCCGAGCAGGTTGTTGAAGTCGTGTGCCACGCCTCCGGCCAGCTGGCCCAGGCTCTCCAGGCGCTCGGACTGGCGGAGCCGCTCGCCCAGGGCCTGCCGTTCGGCTTCTATCCGCTTGCGGTCGGTGAGGTCGCGCAGGTACGCCGTGAAGACCGGCGGCCCCGGCAGCTCGACTCGGGTGATGGCCAGCTCGACGGGGAATTCTGTGCCGTCAGCGCGGACCGCGGGCAGCTCCAGGCGCTGCCCGAGAACAGGTCCCTCTCCGGTCTCCAGGTAGCGTTTCAGCCCGGCCTTATGGGCATCCCGCAGCGGCGGCGGGATGATGAGCTCGGCCATCGGCTGGCCAAGCACCTGGTCGCGGCGGTAGCCGAAGACCCGCTCGGCGGCCGGGTTGAACTCGACGATGTTCCCCTGGTGATCCATGGTGACCAGGCAGTCAAGCGCCGACTCCAAGATGGCTGACTTGCGAGCCTCGACGGCCCTTAGCTCCTCCACGGCCCGCTTCGACTCGGTGATGTCGCGGGCCACGGCTGACGTGCCCACCACCGAGCCGGCCGCGTCGCGGATCGGCGAGATGGTAACCGACACCTCGATCGTGGTGCCGTCCTTACGGACACGCTGGGTCTCGAACTGCCCGGTCGGCTCACCTCGCCGCGCACGCTTGGCCATGCCAGGCAGTTCGCCGGACCGTTCCGGCGGGACCATCATGGCCAGATCGCTGCCGATCGCTTCCGCGGCGGTGTAGCCGTACATCCGCTCCGCGCCGCCGTTCCAGCTCGTGATCGTTCCGTCGAGGCTGCGCCCGATGATGGCATCCGATGAGGACGCCACGATGGCCGCATGCCGCCGCTCAGTCCCGTCCCGGACTGTCGCCGACACCAGCGTGCCGTCCTGGGTCCGGACGGCCGACAGCGAGATTTCGGCCGGGAACTCGCTGCCATCCTTGCGGCACGCGGCCAGCTCCCGGCCTGCTCCCATCGGCCGCGGCACCGGGTCGGCGAAATATCCGCCGCGGTGCCCGGGGTGAATGTCCTTGGCGCCGTCCGGGACGAGCATCTCGACCCGGCGCCCGATCATCTCATCGCGTGCATAGCCGAACAGCTGCTCAGCCTGGGCGTTGACAAGCGCTATCACGCCCTGGTCATCGACACAGACCGTCGCATCGGGGGCCGCCTCAACCAGGCTCCGGAACATCGCCTCGGCCCGCTCCTGCTCATCAAGATCGCGGGCTACGCTTGCCATCCCGACGACCGCACCAGAGGCATCAAGGATCGGCGTCGACGTGACCAGCAGGGTCACGGCGGTTCCGTCCTTCCGCGCCCGTACCACCCGGTGCTCGACGCGTTCCCCGCGGCCCATCCGCGCCGTCAGCCGGGCAACCTCACCCTCGCTGCCGGGCGGACGCAGGATACTCGCGTCGTGGCCTACCATCTCATCGGCTGTGTATCCGAAGATGCGCTCGGCGCCGGCGTTCCAGTTCATGATGCCGCCGTCTAGCGTCGTCCCGACGATAGCGTCCTGCGACGACTGGACGATCGCCGCTAGCCATGACCGGGCCGCCTCCGACTGCCTGCGGGCGGTGATGTCCACCAGGATCGTCTGCAGGTACAACGGCGTGCCGTCGGGCGCGCGGACCGCCTCGGTCAGCGAATCCGCCCACACCACGGTCCCGTCCGGGCGGATGAAGCGCCGCTCCAGCCGTACCTCCTCCAGCTGGCCCTCCGCCAGCTGACGCAGGCGGCCGGCCGCGTCTCCCCGGTCGTCCGGATGCCCGACCTCCAGACCCGGCGATCCGACCAGCTCCTGCTCCGAGCGGCCGCACAGCTTGCAGGCAGCCGGATTGACGGCGAGCACCGTCCCGTCGAGGGCGACGAACGCCATGCCGACGGGTGACCGCTCAAAGAGAACCCGGAATCGCTCGTCGGGAGGGGGCATCGCGTGGCCTCCTTCTCCCTTCCACCGCGGCACCGGCCGTTCCCAGAAAGACTACCCGCGGATCCCGGTCTGAGCACAATCCGCAGTTGATCGACTACAATTAGTGCAGGTCTACCGGCTGCTCGGGCTGGTGCGCCGCTACTCGGGCTGGTGCGCCGCTACGGGGCCCGGCCCCATTGATACTGCCTGCCAGCGTGCCCTCGATCTCGACGTGGTCAACGTGACGAAGATCGCCTCGATGCTGGAGAAGACGACGGAGAACACGCCTCCTCCGCCGCGCGCGGCATGGCTGCCACCGCCCGGTTCGCCCGTGACCCGTGACCCGGTCATGGCCGTGACCCGCCACCGGTGTAATAACAACGGAACAGCGCTGTCCGGGACTGTGTGCGCTGTCAGTGTTCCGTGGCCACCGGGACTGCGCCATCGCCGGGCAGGTCACCGAGCTTGCTCGAAGATGCGAGGGAGGCGCCGGATGCCAGGTCAGGGCCGGGAGGTCGTTGTGGGCCTCGACAATGGCGGGACGGCCATTAACGCGACTGTGCTCGATTCCGCGGGGCGGTTCTTGGTGGACCGGCTTGTTGAGGCACCCAGCCGGGTTGCTGAAGGTCCGGAGGTGGCCATCGAGGCGCTCGCCGAGTCGTTCACGCGCGTGCTCGCCTTGACGGGGATTTCGCGTGAACCGGTGCGGGCAGTGGGCTTGGACACGCCGGGGCCGGCCAGCGCGGACGGGGTTATCTCGTCGCAGGGCGCGGTGAATTTCGTCGATCCGGCTTGGCGCGGCTTCGACGTTCGTAGCGCTCTCGAGACCCGGCTCGGCCTGCCCGTGATCTACAACAATGACGCGAATGCGGCGTCGCTATACGCTCATCACGTCCACTTCGGGCCTAGCGCCGCACGGCGCTCGTCCGTTTCCCTGATCGTGGGAACCGGGCTCGGCGGCGGCGTGATCGAACGCGGAAGGGTGGTGCGCGGCGCTGCCGGTATGGCCGGCGAGTTCGGGCACATGCGGATCCCGATGGACGGGCTGCTGGCCGAGGGGCAGCCGACACCCTCGTGCAATTGCGGGTTGCCAGGAGATGGCGAAAGCGTCGCTTCCCTGACGGGCATTGAGAAGAACCTGCTGCCCTACTGGCTGACTCGCTTCCCCGGCCACGAGCTCCACACGGCGGGTCCAGCACGCCAGGCAGCGACCCTGGTGCGAGGCTATGCCAGCGCCGGGGACCCGATGGCCCTGGAAATCTTCCGGCAGCAAGCGATCGCGCTCGGCAGGCTGTTCACCATCGCGGCGAACCTCACCGACCCGGACGCATACTTCCTCGGCGGCGGCGTGGTCGAGGCGGCGCCCAGCTTCCGCGACTGGTTCCTCGCCACGGTCCGCGAGCACACCGACCTGCGATCAGAGCAGCTTCCCCTCGTGACCTTCGCGCTGGTGCCAGATCTGGACATGGCAGGTGCCCGCGGCGCCGCCATCGCGGGCGGCGACGCGCTGGGATGGGCACCCCCCGAGCTTCGCAGGCGCTGATCCGGCTGCGCCGGTCGCCGTCAGGCGCCGAGGGCGGCGCGTATTGCCGCCGCGCCGGCCGGGGTGCCCCGCTGGTCATTGACTGCCGTCATCGGGGCTCTTGGGCGGCGGCACACCAGGACTGAATAATCTGCGCCACCGGCTCGATGGCGGAAATGCCGGCCGCGGCCTCGCCCGCGTACATGGGCATGGCACCGATATGGCCAGTAGCGGCCGCGCCCGGCGGGAGCCCGTGACCTTTGGGCAGAGTGATTCGCTGGCCGCCCACCGTCGTTTCGCCTGCCGTGTTGCTAGTGAGTCCGCGCAGCGCGTGGATGCACGATCGCAGCACCCGGGCGCGCGGCACGGTCGCGCACAGGGGGCAGACCGAGAAGGCGCCGGTGATCTCGGTCGAGCCGGCGATCGCATCGGCCACGGCCTGCTTGTAGTCGGGATGGGCACCCGACTCGTAGGTAGCCACGAACCGGGTTCCCGCCCGGGCGCCATCCGCGCCGGCCGCAAGCACCGCGGTGAATGCGCGGCCATCGCCGATCCCGCCCGCCGCCAGCACCGGCAGGTCAAGCTGGCCGAGCACCGAGTCCAGCAGGGGCAGCAGCGGACTGTGGCCCCGGATATGCCCACCCGCCTCGGTGCCCTGCACGGCCACAACATCGCAGCCGGCGTCAGCAGCGGCCCGGGCCTCATCGAGAGAACCGACCTGCCAGCAGGCCAGTGCGCCGCCGCGATGCGCGACCTCGACCAGTGCCGGGTCCGGATCAGCCCAGAAGAAATCAACGATCTGGACTCGTGCCGCCGCCGCTGCCACGGCCTCTCGATCGATTTGTTCGGTCAGGAAGTTCGCTGCCAGGATCCCCGTGGTTCGGGCCGTCATGCCGGCGAGAACCTTGTCGAGTTCCCCGGCACCCAGACCCATGGCAGTGATGCTTCCGACGCCGCCCGCATCGGCTACCGCGACCGCCAGCGCGGAGGTGGACACCGAGCCCATCGGCGCCTGCTGTATCGGCACCTCGCAGCCCGCCAACTCGGTGAAGCGCGTCGTCAGATCCACGATCGCGACGCTACACCGCTGGCGGAAGCAATCGGGCGCACCCATCAACGCCAGCGCTAAGGCGCAGATCCGCCACTCGGCTCGTCGACGCCCGACAAGTAGCCGATGAGTGGCCGTGTCACATGAAATGAAGCTTGCCGCCTAGCCACATCGCCGGCAGCGGAGCGACGTGCGGACGGCTCCGGACCGGAGTCTGGCCATAGCCGGCCCGGGCGGGCTGAAGCGCCCGGCCTCGCGGTTATGGCCGGTGCCTGCTAGGACCAGAAGTCATCGGAGGCGTACAGGTCAGCGGGATGCGTCCAGACCTCGGTTGCCTTGCTGTCCCATGCCTCCGTTCGCAAGGCTGCTGGCGGGGCGAGCGTAATGTCTCCGCCGGTGATGGTGAAGCCCCAGCTGAAGCCCTCGATCGCCTGGACATGGCGGGTTATCACGGCGTCGTCAGACATGGGCCCCATTTCTCCAGTGCGTGCGGAGCCGCCGGCACATGCCGTAGCCCGCGACGCGGCCTCGGCCAGCCGCACCCCGATCCTGCTCATCAACTGCGGCGCACGCATGGACTGGCACGCCGCCCCGGCGGCTCGCCGAGGAGGCGGCCCCGCTCGCGGATGGGCTGTCAGGGCGGCGGCTCGGATTCCAGCGCGCTAGCCGAGGCCCGGCGGATTGTCCCCGCGCCGCTGATCAGGGCCCGCCGCCACGGCGCAACGCCCTCGATCTCGGTTTCCAGCGAGAAGCTCAGGAATGTCCTGATTACCACGATCAGCCCGAGGACGAGGACATTGTCGAGGGTTGGCGCCACCGCGACGGTCCGAACCAGGTCGGCGGCGACCAGGATTTCCAGTCCAAGTAGCAGAGTCCCGCCGAATGCCTGGCGCAGTACCAGGTAAGCCTTGGCCGGCCGGTCGGACCGCCGCAAGGTCACCGCCGCGAGCACGAACGACCACGTCACGCCGGCTACCAGGATCGCGGCTCCCAGTGCCTCGAAACCCTGGGCAACGTGATCCATTAGCTCGGTGAACGTCTCAGACGGCGCCCCGGCAGCCACCGCAGCGAGGATCATGTGCCCCTTCCCGCATGTCGTCCCCTCTGCTAGCCCGGCGAGCCGTCAAGCAAATCTCTCGCCCGCCGTGCAGTTCCGGTGCACCTGCCGGTTCAGGTGCTGCTTGCTGAATACCCTCACCTGCAGGGTCACAGTTACCACATTGCGGAGCTTCGCTCCGGCTAGCAACTGACCTTGTGCCAGGCATGCGGCCTGAGACAGAGTCCGAGGGGATGCCGCCCAGGCTCCCACAGTAGAACGCCACGACGATCCGTCGCAGCGCATCGGCAGGCAGGCTCCATCGACCGTGAGCCCGCCCGGTCCGCACGACTGAGCCGCTCCGCCGTCCCGGGCCGGGCTGAGCCTTTACCGGCTGCGCGCGGCAGCACTACCCGGTGCAGCACCCTCGGTCTTCACGGGGCATGACCCACCCGAACCTCGGGTCTTTACCGGCGGCCCGTGGCCGCCGGGCGGGCGCGGCCAGGCTGGTCACGGCTGCCACCACGGTCCACGTCCGGCCCGTGTCCGTTGTCCGCATCAGCGCCTTCGTGCTGCTGCCCGCCGCGGCGCCGCCCGTGCAAGGCAGCCACCAGCGGTCCGGCCCGGCAGCGGAGCATGCTCAGCCCGTGTCGAGTGCGTGCTGGAGCAGCGGCCAGGCCTGGTGCAGGTCCCGCTGCCAATACGGCCAGTCGTGCGTGCCCGGGCCATAGAAGTCGAACCGTGCCGGGATCTTCAGCGCGCGCAACCGCCCGGCGAGGGCAGCGTTCTCCGCGGCGAGCGACGATTCGATCGTGCTAGCCGCCGTACCGGGAGGATCCAGCGGTCCGGGCTGTCCGTTGCCGACCGCCACGAACAGCGCCGTGCCGCGCAGTTTGGGCGCCAGGTCATACGGGTTGTGCGCGGCCCACACCGCAGAGTCCTCGCGCGGGTCGCCCCACAGGTGATTCGGGTCCTCACCCTGGGAGCGGACCAGGTCCGCGTATCGCATCGACTCCTGCGGGGTCAGGCGCGTGTCGACGATCCCGCTGAAGGACGCAGCGGCGCGGAACAGGCCGGGATGCCGGGCAGCGTAGGCTAAGGCGCCCAGGCCGCCCATCGACGCGCCAGCGGCCGCCATGACCGTGCTGGCCCGGTAGTCTCGCTCGAGGATCCGGCGCAGTTCGACCAGATGGAACGTTTCCCATCGCGGTCCGGTCAGCCAGTCGGAGTAGAAACCCGCCTTTCCGCCATCAGGCATCACCACCAGCACATCGCTGCGCGCGGTCAGCGCCTCGACGTCGGTCGACCGAGTCCAGCTCTGATAGGTGTCACAACAGCCATGCAGCAGGTAAAGAACCGGCCAGCGGCGCCGGGGCTGCGCCGGGTAGCGCACCGGAAGCAGCAACCGGACCCGCACCGTCCTGCCGAGTGCGGGCGAGGCGACGGTAAGGTCTCGCATCCGAGCCGAGAGCACGGTCGTTGCCACGATCCGCAGCTGCGCAACACCCCCCGCAGACCCAGTCCCCGGCCGGGGCCTTGCGCTCCCGCCGCAGGCGACACCACCGAGCACGACGATGACGGCGAGCATCGTCGGCCACGCCACCCGCACCGGTGCGGACAGCCTGCAAAGCGATGACCAGCTACGCGCCACACCAGCAAGTCTCCTCGTTGCCGGCGCGGGTCTGTCAACGACGATTTCATCCGTCGTGCAGATGATGGTCCTGATCTCGCGGTCGAAGGAGGACCGGAGTGAATGCCGCCGACGCCCAGCTAGTGTCCCGGTCTTGGGTTTTCTCATCACCACGTGAGTCGTGTTTTGTTTCAGATCCCGGCTTGGTGGTGACGAGGCCGTTGGCCCGCGGTCTGCTGGTGGCATGGGTGATACGAGGCTGGAGCCGCTGGTGCTGT